>Ga0068714_10000528_pt1 | contig 71095 bp, 67 predicted proteins | sample MTBNYHSulfiMetaG_FD_62988 | JGI IMG/M metagenome (GOLD analysis project Ga0068714, IMG submission 62988) | Enrichment culture microbial communities from rom New York Harbor, USA that are MTBE-degrading - MTBE-NYH (New York Harbor Sulfidogenic)... | ecosystem: Environmental > Aquatic > Marine >...
GAATCAGTTGAACGCTCATACATGCCTCCTCTCCTTTCTATTTACCATTTTTATCTTGAGTGCTCAACCAACACCTTTTTAAACCCTATTTTGTCCAAATTGGACTGAAACATTATACCAATGAACTACACTCAGCGTTTATCTTACTGTCTTCCTTCGTAACAAAGTCCTTGCTCCAATCGATAATAGGAGTCGGGAACATTGGGACTCCATTCACTTTGCCAGCCTTATTTCCAGTGGCCGAATACGCAGAAATATCTTGGTACTCCAATAGATCGACCTTATTTGTTAAGATCTTGTTTTTATATTCGGCATAGAAGTAGCAAAAAAGAGCAAACGTGCCGAGCACTAAAATAATGGTATCAAAATAGCCTTCTCTAAATCCGGGGAATCGTGACCGAAGAAAATCCTTTAAAAAACTTGTCCCGGCGAAAGCAGTTAAAATGATTATAAAGGCACCGAGGAATGTCATTACGTACGCCCCTCTATATAAATATGGAATGAATACCTAACAAATTTCTGATTTTTATTAATTTGTTTTTTTACCTCGTAAGAAGGAAAAAGTCAATTATAATAAAATAGTTCCGCAAATAAAAACCCCGCTCTATCTATGAGAAGAAGGAACGGGAGCAGAGTTTCTAACCTATGTATAATTAAGCGGCTGTTGATTTGATTTTGAATTGGATTATATAAGGCTTATTGTCTTGTTTAAATCCTTTTGCCCCAGGAAACTTATAAGGCCGGGTAAAAAAGGTTCGTTACGTATTGGATGAAATTCCCCCTCGTTTTGTGACACCTTTTTTAGTCTTTTTCTGATGGTTCCTTCATTGACTCCGGCCAGAAAACGATGCCAGCCCCCGACATCGTGGTTTTTTTATGGATCAATATACCCATCGCTCGGCGAAGGAAACAAAAACTTGCACATTATTTTTGAGTGAGGTATCATAATTACCAAGGGTGATTTATGAGAATCGAAATCGAGAAAGAAGAAGATGGTCGCTGGATTGCCGAAATCTCGGAGCTTCCCGGTGCCATGGTTTACGGGGATACACGTAAGCAAGCCATTTCCAAAGCAGAGGCATTAGCCTTGCGAGTCATGGCTGACCGATTGGACCATGAGGAAGAAATTCCGGAGCTTAAGGAAGTGTTCGCGATCTCAGCATGAGCCGATGGCCGTCAACAAAAGCCCAACAAGTCCTCGCTGCCTTGCTTCGAATCGGTTGGATTATCAAGCGGCAGCATGGTACTTCTCACCGTGTCCTTGCCCGTCCCGGTTGGCCAGATTATGTATTTGCATTCCATGACCGTGAAGAAATAGGCCCAAAGATGTTGGCGCGAATCGCCAAACATACAGGCCTTGCTCCTGAAGACTTGTGAAAATCCCCGAACCGGTCAATCCGGAATACATAATTTATACGAGGAAATTGTTTTTGTATTTTTAGACATTGGTTACGATTTTGTATCCATTAATATGACGTTCACGCCCTTTTTCTTATATGAGCAAAAATGAGGGTCAACAGTATAAATTGTTGTAGCGCCATATTTAATAAAGCCGGAGAGTATGAAAGAGTCAGACATATGAAGGCCAAGGCCGTGTGATAAATTAGCAGCTGCCATAAATACATCATGATTATCGAGCCATGCAATAGTGCAAATATTCTTTATGGCTTCTAATAAAGTATCAATAGAGTGTCGATCTATCGAACCTTTAAGGGCAAGTTTTTTTAGTTCATATAAAGAAATACAAGATGCAACTGAGTCATCACCATCTAATATTTCATTCCATACTTTCAAGGTCTGTTTATTGCCTTTAATAAGTTCGACAAAAAAACCGGTATCAATACCTATCATGGGAGTCGGCCCTTATTGTTTCAATGTCTTTATGAACGTCTTTTGAAATGCGTGCTTTGCCGATAAGGTCTATAACTTTCCTTCCGCTTTCCTTTTTCTTTTTTGAAAGAATATAATCCTGAACTGCCTCAGTAATTACTGAGGATACAGATTTTTTTTCATTATCTGCGAAGGTTTTAACAACCCTTCCAATGTTGTCCGGGATATTTGCCGTTATTCTCAAATTTTTCTACCTCCATGAAGATGTTATGTGCTTATATTGTGCGCATTTAACTGAATTGTCAAGAAAAAAATAAAATCCATGGTGCGGGAAAAACCCACTCAAAAATGGCTTGTTAAAACCCTTTATTTATCGGGGCTTGAGGTTTGCAAAACGAATGAGGAAAAAAACAAACGTTTCTTCCTCATAACACCCGGATATTTGCGAGAGCGGGTTTTGCCCTTTGTTTCCCCTTGTGCTATAAAAATCTAATGAAGAGTCCTGCGGCAAGACCGCAGGGTATCAAATTTGAAATTAGAAAATATACCGTCATTCGTCATGTCTGCAAAAGCAGAGCTTGCCCCGTACTTGATACGGGGAATCCAGAGAAAAAGACTGGATTCCGCATCAAGTGCGGAATGACACCCTATGGCAAGACTACATGGTATTACCAAGTTAAACCTATGCGAAATCTAAAACTGATTATCGAATACGACGGCACCCATTATCAGGGGTGGCAGAGCCAGAAGAATGGCCTCACCATTCAGGATGTTTTGGAAAAAGTCCTGAGCCAAATCCTTAACCAAAAAATTCGGGTGAACGGTTCAGGCCGCACTGATAGCGGAGTCCACGCTTTAGGGCAGGTAGCCAACTTTAAGACTGAGTCCGTGCTTGATACCCATGCTTTGCTTAAAGGCGCTAACAGCCTTCTTCCTGCCGATATCTTGATCAAGAGCATCGAAGAGGCGCCGGAAAACTTTCATGCCCGGTTCAGCGCCAAGAGCAGAATCTATGAATACCGGATTTGGAATGCATCACAACCTTCGGTCTTTTACCGCAGCTATTCGTGGTGGGTACAGACGCCCTTAGATGTTGAGAAGGTGCACAAGGCCGCGCTTTACTTAATCGGTTGGCACGATTTTTCCTCCTTCCAGGGCGCTGACCATGAGGAGGTTCCTCCCGAAAGGGAAGTGATGGAGGTAGCTTTTCAGCATGATGGATCGGAAGTGATTTTTTTTATTCAAGCAAACGCTTTCTTGCGCCATATGGTCCGCAATATTATTGGAACATTGGTTGAGGTGGGAAAAAACAAAATGTCGCACGAAGAGTTTGTGGAGATTGTTGAAGCGCGGGATCGTACCAAAGCGGGAAAAACCGCTCCTGCTCAGGGTTTGTTTTTAAAAGAAGTCTGCTACTGAGTTACGCCGTTAGAAAATTTTCTAATGCGACAAATGTCTCGTGTAAAATCCTTCTAACGGGGCTTACCAACCTCGGGCCAGACGTTCCGCGAGGATGGAAGGAAGCCCGGCTGATATAATTTTTTTCTGGGTGGTTTCAAACGGATAACGAACCCTCCGAAGATAAAAAGCCCGCTCTTTCATGTCGAGGATACCATAAGAAGCCAGGGAAGAACCGTCCCGGGGCTGGCCCACACTGCCCACGTTGATTAGAAAACGGATTTTCCCTTCCAGGATGATTTCGGTGAAGTTTTTGGAAAAAAAGAGTTCACCAAATTCGTTGAGCACGAATACTGAAGGGATATGAGAATGACCGACAAAACATAGATCGTTCTTCACAGCTCGAAGGTTCCGCAGGGCTTCATTACCTGAAAAAACATAAACCCAATCCTGAGGATTAAGGGGCGAAGCATGAACAAACGTTGAACTCTCTTCTTCTTTTTTTAGGGGTAACTCAGTTAAAAATTTTTTGTCATCTGGGCTCAGATGAGCAATGGTCCACTCGATCGCGTACCGAGCAACTGAATTAAACGTGTTGATATCTGTTTTTCCTGCTACCGCCCAGTCATGATTTCCCGCGATCATGACGTCGAATTTTTCCCGCAGGAGAGCGATGCATTCTTCTGGGTTTGGCCCATAGCCAACAATGTCGCCCAAGAAGATTAGTTTTTGAATATCCGTTCCGGTTAAGTCCTTTAATACTGCTTCAAAAGCTTCGAGGTTTCCATGGATGTCAGAAAGAATGGCGTATCTCACTACTTTTTGCCCTTACCCCTTGTCTTATTTAAATAATATGATTATGTTATATTAAAACCATCAGATTTTTTCAAACAAATTATTGCCGTTTTTTGCCGTAAAAAGTCGAAAATTGCGAGTTTTGTCATGCTGCCCCTCGACAAGCTCGGGGGGACACACTACATTGTCACGGTGAGCCGAGCCTGCCATGAGTTTATCGAATGGAACCGTCAGGGTGACATTTCCGACTTTTCACGAAGCCGTCAAACTCCCTTGAGAAAAAATTCCTATTACCTTTACTATTTTCGTAAAATAGATTATTTATTAAAGAGATTTTTAAGCAATTAATATGCCGAGACCTGGTTGCAAAAGTCATAAAATAATGTGTCATGTCATGCTGAACCCTAACGTGTCATTCTGAACTTGGTTCAGAATCTTCAGGGCAGGTTTGTTTAAAAATCTAATAAAATAAATATGTTATTAGCCATTGAAACGAGTTCAGAATGACCAAAAAATACTTTTTTAAAGGTCTAATACCGGGTTATTTATGCAATCAAATGATTTTGACCTCCTGATTAAAAAAGACCGAATTAGAGGAAAAATTTTTTATCCTCCTGAAAAACATTTAAAAAACCGTGGGGTAATTATTCTTTGTCATGGAATACCCGGCGGGAAAAAAGACCCGGAAGATCCGGGCTACGCCCAACTGGCGCAGGTTTTAGGTGAAGAAGGATTGCAGGCGGTGACATTTAATTTTCGGGGCGCCGGTGAAAGCACCGGGGATTTCGACCTTCGGGGCTGGGCCGAGGATTTACAAGGAGTCAAAGACTATGTTGTTTCGCTCGATGCCGGCTCTTCTCCGGTTGTGCTCTTTGGATTTAGTGCCGGTGCTGCGGTTGCAGTTTATACCTGCGCTCAAGATAGTAAAGAGATTGCGGGATTAATCCTCTGTGGCTGTCCGGCTGATTTTGATTCTATTTTAAAAGAACGAGGAATTGACCAATACTTAAATCACTGCCGGCAAATCGGGATTATTAAAACCCCAGGTTTTCCTTTTGACCGATCAGCCTGGATAGAAAGTTTTCACCTGCTCAGGCCCGAAAATTGGGTAGGCGCCCTGATGTTAAAACCCAAGCTTATTATCCATGGTGACCAGGACGATGTTGTTCCGGTTGGGCATGCTTATCGGCTTTATGAAAAAGCGCTTGATCCCAAGGAGCTTATCATTATCAAAAAAGGAGGTCACCGCCTTCGGTTAAATGAAGCAGCCATGAACGCAGCGCGGAACTGGCTTAATACCACGTTGCATTCAAAAGCAGATCGAGGCGGCAACGGTCAAAACGTGAAAAGTGAGACGTGAAGTGTGAAGTGTTTTAACACCTTACGTTTAACTTTTTACGATTTACGAAAACTGACAAGGAGACAACAAAGATATGCAAATGAAGGCGACTTGGTATAAGAAATTTATTTAAAATGGAAGCTCAATCTCTCTGTCCTCATGAACTTAAAAATTCTTTGGAGAAACTAAAGACCTTTCTCTTGCAGGGACAAAGGGAGATCAATCTCTCGGGGGTAAAAGGCTCTTTTTTCCCCTTTCTTTTAAGCACCGTGGCCTTAGACATCGCGCGAAGTTTCTTAGTTGTTACCCCAGACAACGATCTGGCAGAAGAAACATGTCGCGAACTACGGTTTTATTTAGGTAAAGATGAAGCTCGATATCGGCCGGTTCTTTTTTTCCCCGGCTGGGAAACACTTCCTTACGATACTGCTGATCCTCACCCGGAAAAGGTGATCGCCCGGATTGAAGGCCTTTTTCATTTGCAGCGCCAGGAAGCTTTTTCGATTGTGGTGGCGCCACTTCCAGCCCTCATGCAGCACTGCATTTCCCTTCAAGACCTAAAAAAATCCATAATCGTGATAAATTATCGTAAACCGATTAATCGTGAATTCTTATTGAAGCGGTTAGTCGTTGGCGGATACCGCAATGTGCCCCTGGTGGAAGAACGGGGGGAATTTAGTGTCCGCGGAGGAATAGTGGATATTTTTCCTCCGTTATGTGCCTATCCGATTCGTTTAGAGTTTTTTGGGGACACGGTTGATTCTATTCGCCACTTTAACCCTGTAACCCAACGCTCAATCTCTAACCGGGAAGAGGTTCATATTCTCCCGGTTTCAGAAATTACTCTTGATGAATTATCCAAAACCCGGGCATTAGAACAGATCGAGCTTCTTTACCAGCAAGACAGCATCCCGCCTCGCCTTCGAAACATAGTGAAAGAAAAAATAAAAGGAGAAGGTCACTTCCAGGGGATCTCTTTTCTCTTAGAGTTGTTTTATGAATCTCTGGGAACCCTCACTCAGTATTTTCCTGATGATGCTATCGTGTGGTTTTACGGGGTCTCGGATTGGGAACAAAGGACGGCTGACTATGCGGTAAGGGTCGTCCAGAGCTTTGCCTCTGCCCAAGAGGAAGAAAAAATTTCGAGTTTAGGCACAAAACTCTACCTCACTCCTGAGGAAACAAGCAAAACATTAGCCCTGTTTACAAAAGTATCAATCGATTCGCTCGAAATCTTTCGACCGGAAAAAACCGCCCTTACCTTCTCCACGTCTGACAATCAAGGACTTTTCCGAGAGATTATGGAAACAAAAAGCCGTAGCCGCCCTTTGGCAAAGCTGGTCCAAAAAATAAAAGATTGGCTTAATGATTATTTTTTAGTTGTCCTGGTCATGTATTCCATTATTCAAATGAAACGACTCCAAGACCTCCTTGATGGCTATGGACTGCCGATAACTATGTGCGAGGATTTTTCCTTCTTGGCGCACGGCAACTCAGGAAAAGGAGAATTGATTCTCACCTTGGGCCAAATTCAAAGAGGGTTTTGCTCGAATGCTGACCGGGTTGTTGTGCTGACTGAAGGCGAGGTATTCGGAGAAAAATTTTCTCATGGGAAAAAGATTGAACCAATTGAGGGCGATCCTATCTCCAGTCTTGATGACCTTCACGTTGAAGATTTTGTTGTGCATGTTGATTATGGGATTGGCCAGTATAAAGGACTTCATCCCCTGGAGGTGGGTGGAAACAGAAATGACTTTCTCCTTATCGAATACCGGGACCAGGATCGGCTTTACGTTCCGGCTTTTCGGCTTAACTTGGTCCAAAAATTTCGGGGCGGGGAGGAGGAAGCTGTTCCGGTGCTTAACAAACTGGGAGGAACGGCCTGGCTAAATACCAAGAACAAGGTAAAGAAGGCGATCATGGCTCATGCCAAAGAACTTCTCAAAGTCTATGCTACCCGACAAGCATTAGAAGGATACTCCTTTGCTCCCCGAGATCAACTTTATCAGGAATTTGAGACCCGGTTTGAGTATGAAGAGACCCGAGACCAGGCAAATGCTATTGAAGATGTAATAAAGGATATGGAAGGCCAGCGGCCTATGGATCGGTTGATCTGTGGAGACGTAGGCTATGGAAAAACCGAGATAGCCCTCAGGGCGTCGTTTAAGGCAGTGTTGGATAATAAGCAGGTAGCCGTATTGGTGCCTACCACTATTTTGGCTTATCAGCATTATCAGACCTTTGCCTATCGGTTCCGAGATTTTCCCGTTAACGTTGCCATGCTCAGCCGTTTTCAAACTCCTCGGGAACAAAAGGAGGTCATTAACCAGCTCAAAGAAGGCAAAGTTGACATTGTCGTGGGGACACATCGCCTCATTCAGAAGGATATTGGTTTTAAAGACTTAGGCCTGGTTATCATTGATGAGGAACATCGGTTTGGGGTGAGACACAAGGAAAAATTTAAAAAACTAAGGGCACTGGTTGATGTTTTAGCCCTTACCGCGACCCCGATTCCTCGTACCCTTCAGCTCTCTCTTTTGGGAATCCGTGACTTAAGTATCATTAATTCCCCGCCGGAAGACAGGCTGGCGGTAAGGACTTTTATTGCTCATTTTGACGGAAATATAATTCGCGAAGCAATTATAAGAGAATTTATGCGAAACGGGCAGGTATTTTTTATCCATAACCGGGTAGAAAACATTGAGACGGTTACCCATTACTTAAAAGAACTTGTCCCTGAGGCCAGTCTGGCTTTTGCTCATGGCCAGATGGAAGAGAAAGAATTAGAAAAAGTGATGTGGGCTTTTCACCAAAAAGAGATAAACCTTCTCCTGTGTACGACAATTATCGAATCCGGAATGGATTTCCCTAATGCCAACACTATTATCATTAACCGGGCAGACAGGTTAGGGGTGGCTCAACTTTATCAGCTCCGGGGAAGAGTTGGCCGTTCAAGTCACCAGGCTTATGCATACTTTTTGATTCCCAAGGAACCATATTTAACCGGCAAGGCAAAAAGGCGGCTTGAAATAATCGCGAAATTTAGCGAGCTGGGATCAAGTTATCGTCTGGCGAGCTTAGATTTGGAGCTTAGGGGCGGGGGAAACATCTTGGGTCTCTCTCAATCCGGCCATATGGCACAACTGGGAATCGAGCTTTATTATCAGCTTATTGAAGCAGCAGTTAAGGAGATCAAAGGAGAGAAATTTTCTCCTGATGTTGATCCGGAGATTCGCTTAAAAGTATCGGCTTATCTTCCGGAAGACTATGTGCCGGATATTCATCAAAGGTTAAAAATTTATAAAAACCTGGCCTTGGGTTTGGAGGATGACCAAATAAAAAACTTAGAAAATGAACTTCGCGATCGCTTTGGGCCTTTGCCGGAGGTGGTTAATAATTTATTAATTGTTTCTAATATAAAACCGGTTTTACGAAAATACTTGGTTACAAGTCTTGATTTTAATGATAAAGAGATTATTCTCAGTTTTCATCCTGAGGCAGAAGATTCTCTCGAAAAAGTTCTGCGTTTGATTAAGCAGTACAAAAATAAAGTTAAATTTACGCCAGACCATAGATTAATTATTAGTTTTCCGGGGAGACATACCTGGCAGGAAGTAATTGGTGAAGTAAAAAAGGTTTTACAATAAAACGAATAAATGATTTAAATTAAACTTTAAAGGCATTATGATGGTCAATCTATAGGAGTTGTTGCTTAAATCCCCGTTTGCCCTTCGATCCCGCGAAACGCCGGACTCAGGACGAACGGACGCGTGTTGAAACTTTTTGACTTTTTACATAACAGCTTGTCGAAGCATGGAATATATTTGAGCAACAGCCCCATAAAAGCAAATCCCGTTAGAAAATTTTCTAATGGGGTTAAATAAAAAACAGCAAAAATAGCTTAATAAAATTTAAACTTTTTTCTTGCGCAACATGTTTATTTTAAAAAATTATCGAGTCAATAGCCATATTTTTTTCTTAACTATTTTTTTAACGATGTTTTCTTTCTCTGTCCGGGCAGAGGTCGTTGATGAAGTCGTTGCGGTTGTTAATAATGAGGTTATTACCCTTTCTGAGCTTCTCCGGGTAGCCCAAGTAAATTTTTCCAATGCTGATCCGTCCCGTTATCGCGAGGTACTTGAAAAACTGATTGATCAAAAGCTCATTGATCAGGCGACCAAGGATATGTCAACAAAGGTCAGCGAAAAAGAAATCGATGCGATGATACAAGGTTTTAAAGAGAATAATAAAATAACCGATGATCAACTCAAAGATACTATACGCCAACAGGGGCTTACCTGGGAGGAATACCGCAAGGAAATCCGCGAGGGAATTCGACGCAACCAAGTGATTACTCAAATGCTCCGCTCACAGATAAGCGTAAGTGAAACAGAAATAAATGACTATTATCAAAAACATCCTGATAATTTTTTCGAACCTGCCCAGGTAAAACTTGAACAGCTCTTTTTCCCCGTTCCGGATCAGGCAGCCCCGGAAATGAAAAAAGCGGTCTCGCAAAGCGCTGAGGAATCACTAAAGAAGATAAAAGCCGGAGAAGATTTTCAAAAGGTTGCCCAAGGATTGAACCTTCCTGAAAATAACACTTCGTGTGATGTTGGTATGTATAAAAAAGGGGAATTGATGAATTCTCTTGATCAGGAAGCTTTTACCTTAAAACCGGGTGAAATAAGTAATATTATTAGTACCAACAAAGGATACTGCATTATTCGGGTGTTGGAGCGTTCTGAGGAAAAAACTAAAAAGATTGATGAGGTCCATGAGGCAATAACAAATTACCTTTTCCAACAAAAAATGGAAGACAAGCTCCAAGAATGGTTACAAGAACTCCGAACTAACGCTTATATTGACATCAAAATTTAACTAATAAATTTTTTATCTAAGCCTTTTGTGTCAAAAAATACCCCGCCGGATTTTTTTATCCAAGCCACTGAAAAGTTAAACATTCCTCTTTCAGAAGAAGCTGGGCTACAATTCGAAACGTATTATCAAGAACTCATCGCGTGGAATAAAAAAATAAACCTTACCCGGATAACTGAAAAAAAAAGGTTTTTTATTGAGCACTTTATTGATTCCCTCATCCCGGAAAGGTTTATTTCTTCGAATAGCACTTTAATCGATTTAGGCTCTGGCGGAGGATTTCCCGGCCTCCCCTTAAAAATTATCAGGCCTGATCTCTCCGTTACCCTGGTGGATTCTTCTTTAAAAAAGGTCCTGTTTTTGCGTTATCTGGTTAGGTTGCTCAACTTACGTGACATTGTTGTTCTCCAGGAGCGATTAGAAAGCCATGATTTTTCAGATAATCAATATGATGTCTGCATCGGTCGGGCTTTTTCCTCGTTAGAAAAATTTTTATCTCTCGCTTTCGCCCTCAAGAACCCACAAGGAATCGTTATCGCTATGAAAGGGCCCAATTTTTTAAATGAGTTAAAGGCAGTTGAACCCCAGCTTCCCCTTTGGGGCATGTCCCTAAAACAGCTTAAGGAGTTTGTCCTCCCTTTTACCAACAAACAACGGGCTATCATCGTCTTTGGGTAATCACCGCAAAGTTTCACGTGAAACATCCAACTTTTTGGTCAAGAGATACGATTAAAGGATGAAAAATTTTATTTGTTGATTTTGATAAATTTTCTTCCGAATTTTTCCAAAATGTGATATTTTTTACAAAAGTCTCGATTGGTTTTTCTAAAAAACATTGTTCTTGCAATTAATTGTAATTATTTGTTTTATTTAATGGTAAGCTATGGACAAAATGAAGAAGCGATGCTTTCCCCTTCTTACCTTTTAATGGGGATTACTTCTAAGAAAAAGGGTATGTCTCTTTCTCTAAAAAATACGAAAAGTAACAGTCCATTTTGCTCATTTGTCCTTCACCTCCGCAACAATTAAATTACAAGGAAAAATGGCGAGAGTAATTTGTATTGCCAATCAAAAAGGTGGGGTTGGTAAAACAACCACCGCGATAAACTTAGCAGCCTCTCTGGCATTGAGTGAAAAAAATACCCTTTTACTTGATGCTGACCCTCAGGGGAATGCGTCGAGCGGTGTTGGCTTAAGTAAAGACAAAATTAAAAATAATCTTTACCACGCTATTCTTGATGGCCTTAAGGTTGAAGAAGTAATTTACTCCACCGAGGTGTCTTGCTTACGAGTCATCCCCTCTCACCTTGATCTTTTTGGCGCAGAGGTAGAGCTCGTAAATTTACCTAATCGAGAAGGAAGGCTCCGCAACCTTATTGAACCGGTTCGCTCAGAATTCGACTATATCCTGATTGACTGTCCGCCCTCCTTAGGGTTTTTGACCTTAAATGCTTTAACTGCCGCGGATTCGGTTCTCATTCCGGTTCAGTGTGAATATTATTCTTTGGAGGGGCTCGCTCACCTTTTCGAAACCTTGCGACGAGTAAAAAAAGGGCTTAACCCAGGCTTGGTTATGGAAGGGATACTGCTTACCATGTTTGATGTGAGGAACAAGCTTTCCCATCTTATTGTTCAAGATATCCGAAAACATTTTAATGATCGGGTGTTCACGGTTATTATTCCCAGAAATGTTCGCCTAAGCGAGTCCCCCAGCTTTGGGAAGCCGGCATACTTTTATGATAAAAACTCTCGAGGGGCGCAATGTTATTTAGAGTTGGCTCGAGAAATTATCCGGAAAAGGAGAAATCCCCATGAATAAAAAGACGACTTTGGGAAAAGGCTTGAATGCCCTCTTCCCTGATATTGGTTCGGTCATGGAAGAAGAAGGTAAAACTGGGGTAGCGACTCTCTTAGACATTGAGGCTATACATCCCAATCCTTATCAACCCCGAAAAATTTTTGATCCGGAAAAAATTGAAGAATTAGCCGTATCTCTTCGCTCAAGCGGAATCATCCAGCCCCTGGTAGTAAGAAAGGTTTCCGATGGATATGAATTGATCGCCGGAGAGAGGCGCTGGAGAGCCGCTATTAAAGCAGGTCTAAAAGAAGTTCCTGTAATTATTAAAGATGTTTCTGATGATCAAGTCCTCAAGCTCTCTTTAATCGAAAATCTTCAGCGAGAAAATTTAAACCCCGTAGAGGAAGCCGAGGCTTATTATCGTTTGATCGAAGACTTCAAGCTCCTTCAAGAAGCCGTAGGGGAAGTAGTCGGCAAAAACCGCTCCACCATTACCAACGCGCTTCGACTTCTTAAGCTTCCGGAAGAAATTAAGCAAGATTTGTCTTTGGGAAAAATTTCCTCCGGACACGCTCGGGCCATCTTGGTTCTGGATAACAATGTCAAGCGGCTTACGCTTCATCGGGAGATCATTAAACGGGAGCTTTCGGTCAGGCAGACGGAAAAACTGGTTAAGCATTGGAAGGCGGGAAAACATCTTCCCGCTCCTCGAAAGGAACCGGTTGAAATTAAATCTATTAGAGAAAATCTCCAAAGAGCTCTCGGTACCCAGGTTAAGATTCTTCGGAAGGGGAAGCAAGGGAAAATCGAAATTTTCTTTTTTTCAGATGATGATCTTGAGCGGATTCTGGAAATAATTCAAGGAGGAAAATAACCCCATGGCGGAAAAAAATAATTCTTTACCGGCAAACGGCGGCGATTATACTGCGGATAAAATAAAAGTCCTCGATGACCCTACTGCAGTCCGAAAACGACCCGCAATGTATATTGGAAGTACGGGGAACAAAGGCCTCCATCATTTGGTGTATGAGGTGGTGGATAACAGCATTGATGAGGCTTTAGCTGGGTTTTGTGACCGGATCACAGTAACAATCCATATTGATGACAGGATCACCGTCGAAGACAATGGCCGGGGAATACCCGTTGATGAACACCCAACGGAAAAAAAATCCGCCGCTGAAGTGGTTATGACCACCCTTCATGCAGGAGGAAAGTTTGACAACCTGACCTATAAAGTAGCAGGTGGGCTTCATGGAGTCGGGGTTTCGGTCGTAAACTACCTTTCAGAAATTTTGGTCCTGGAAATACGACGTGATGGTTACGTTTACCAGCAAAAATATGAACGAGGGGTGCCCAAAGAACCACTTAAGCAGATTGGACAGACGAAACGCTCTGGTACCAAAGTCACTTTTAAACCTGACCCCCAAATCTTTGAAGAGCTGGTTTTCAGTTTTGATACCCTTTCCCAACGTCTTCGGGAACTTTCTTTTCTCAACCGGGGCCTGGAGATAACGATTCATGATGAAAGAAACGATAAGCACCATACCTTCCAATATAAAGGGGGTATCACCTCCTTTGTTACCTTTTTAAACCAAAATAAACACCCCATCCATCCCAAACCTATCTTTATTGAGGCAGATAAAGACGGGGTCATATGCGAAATTGCCTTTCAATACAACAGCAGCTACACAGAAACCCTTTTTTCTTTTGCCAATACTATTAATACGCAAGAGGGTGGATCGCATTTAAGCGGGTTCAGATCCGCGCTTACTCGCACGATAAACAATTATATAAGCAAAGCTAACGTGGCTAAAAATTTAAAAATAAATCTGGAAGGATCAGACCTTCGGGAAGGGTTAACCGCGGTTATAAGCATTAAACTGCCCAATCCCCAATTTGAAGGTCAGACTAAAACCAAATTGGGAAACAGCGAGATAAAAGGCCTGGTAGAAAGCGTGGTAAATGATAAGCTTTCCGCTTTTCTGGAAGAACACCCGGATGTAGCCCGGAAAATCGTTGAAAAAGCAGCTGAGTCCGCCAGAGCGCGGGAGGCAGCCAGAAAAGCTAAAGAGCTTATTCGGAGGAAAAGTTTTATGGAGGGTGGTTCTTTGCCCGGTAAGTTAGCTGACTGCCGCGAGAAAGACCCCGCTCTGAGCGAGCTTTTTTTGGTCGAAGGTGATTCGGCTGGCGGATCAGCCAAACAAGGAAGGGACCCGCAATTTCAGGCGATCCTGCCCTTAAAGGGGAAGATACTGAATGTGGAGAAGGCGCGTTTTGACAAGGTGTTAGAAAATCAGGAAATCATCACTATGGTCACTGCGTTAGGAACAGGTTTGGGTGAAGAAGAATATAGCCCGGATAAGCTCCGCTACCATAATGTCATTATCATGACTGATGCGGATGTGGATGGTTCTCATATCCGAACTCTTCTTCTCACCTTCTTTTATCGGCAGATGCCGGACGTTATAGAAAAAGGGCAGCTCTACATTGCTCAGCCTCCTTTATTTAAGATCAAAAAGGGGAAAAAAGAACAGTACCTAAAGGATGAAACTGTCTTGGAAGATTATCTCCTTGCCGAAGGAGCAGAAAACCTGAAATTTTTTGTTTCTCAATCATCCAAAGCCGTACTCGGTGATCACTTGATAAAACTAATGAAAAAAATCCTGCGCTATGAAAAACTCTTAAAGCAGATGGAAAGAAAGAATCTGGTCAGAGCAGTGATTGATCCTTTTATCCAAAACCCTCGCTTCGACGAAAATACCTTGAGAGAAGAAAAAACCCTTCAAGAGATTATCAATGAAATCAAGAATTTTATTCACTCTCATCACCCGGAAATTTCTCCGGTAGAGTTTGATCTCCAGATGGATTCTGAACACAACTGTTTTAATATCCGGATCATTTCACGTGACCAGGGGAGAGAAAAAATAAGCCAGATTGATTTTGATTTACTCAGCTCCCCGGAATTTGAGGAAATGAAGAAACTGGCTCAAGAGGTTAGGGTATTCGGTTCACCCCCCTTCCGATTAGAACAAGACGGCAGCGGCTTGGAGGTTAAGGATTTTTCGGAATTAATCAATGTGGTGTTTACCCTCGGCAAGAAGGGGCTTGAAATCCAGCGGTATAAAGGATTGGGGGAAATGAACCCGGAACAACTGTGGGAAACCACCATGAATCCTGAAACGAGAACCATTCTCCAGGTAAAAATTGAGGATGCGGTGGAGGCAGACGCTATTTTTACCGTGCTCATGGGTGATGAGGTTGAGCCCCGCCGGGAGTTTATTTACCAGAATGCTCTTGAGGTGAAGAACCTGGATGTCTAAAGGGTGATTGCAAATCAGAAGAGTGCTGATTTCTAAAAGCCAGATCTATGATACCAAGTTGCATTCAAAAGCAGATCGAGGCGACAACGGTCAAAACGTGAAAAGTGAGACGTGAAGTGTGAAGTGTTTTAACACCTTACGTTTAACTTTTTACGATTTACGAAAACTGACGAGGAGACAACAAAGATATGCACATGAAGGCGACTTGGCATGAAACCCGAAACTTTTTAAGGAGAAATTTTTAATGTTTATCAATCAGCGAAAGATCCCGGTCAATATTGAAGATGAAATGAGACGATCCTACATGGACTATGCCATGAGCGTTATCATCGGGCGGGCTCTGCCTGATGTTAGAGATGGCCTCAAGCCGGTTCACCGAAGAATTCTCTTCGCTATGCACGATACCGGAAATACCTGGAACAAGCCCTACAAAAAATCTGCTCGAATCGTGGGCGATGTAATTGGAAAATACCATCCCCACGGTGATGCCGCAGCATATGATAGCATTGTGCGGCTCGCCCAGGATTTCTCCCTTCGGTATCCCTTGGTTGACGGCCAGGGAAACTTTGGCTCCATTGATGGAGACTCTGCGGCCGCCATGAGGTACACGGAAATAAGGATGGCGCCATTAGCGGGAGAGATGCTCCAAGATCTTGACAAGGAGACCGTTGAATTTTCCCCAAACTACGATGAAACTTTGCTGGAACCCATAGTCCTTCCCACCCGCATTCCCCAGCTTATTATCAATGGTTCGTCAGGAATTGCGGTTGGAATGGCCACCAATATTCCACCCCATAACCTCTCTGAGGTAACTGACGCCATTATTGCCTTAATCAAAGATCCGGATATTTCCATTGCCGGGTTGATGGAGCATGTGATTGGGCCGGATTTTCCCTCTGGGGCCTTTATTTATGGGAGGGAAGGAATTAAGACAGCTTATTCCACCGGCAAAGGCATCATCCGGCTTCGAGCCCGGGCCTTTATTGAAAAGAAGCGGGGAGACCGCGAAAGCATTGTGGTCTCAGAGCTTCCCTACCAGGTAAATAAAGCCAGACTTCTGGAAAAAATTGCCGAATTGATTCGGGATAAAAAGATTGCCGGGATTGCGGACCTCAGGGATGAATCTGACCGCCACGGAGTCAGAGTAGTAATCGAGCTAAAAAAAGACGCGATTGCCCAGATTGTGTTTAACCAACTTTACCAGCATACCCAGATGCAGATCACCTTTGGGGTAATCATGCTTGCTATTGTTCGTGGTCAGCCAAAGCTCCTTACCTTAAAAGAAGTGCTGGAACAATTTGTCCGGTACCGAAAGGAAGTGGTTCATCGCCGGACTGCTTTTGAGCTCCGCAAGGCTGAGGAGCGCGCCCATATTTTAGAGGGCCTTAAAAAAGCGCTTGATCATTTGGATGCAGTAATTTCTTTAATTCGAAAATCAGGCAGTCCGAGTGAAGCCAAGGCCAACCTTATCTCCACCTTTGATTTTACTGACGTTCAAGCCCAGGCAATCTTAGACATGCGCCTCCAGAGGCTCACCGCCTTGGAACGGGGAAAAATCATTGCAGAATACCAGGAGTTGCTCAAACAGATTGAGCGGTATAAACAAATTTTGGCGAACGAAAGATTGATTTTGGAAATTATTATTGAGGAACTTAATGAGATTAAAAAGAAATACGGCGACTCCCGCCGGACCGAGATCGTTGAAGAAGCTGCTGAGATCAATTTGGAAGATATGATTGTTGAGGAAGACATGGTGGTTTCCATAACCCATTCCGGGTATATCAAGCGAAGCCCGGTGAGTCTTTATCGGAGCCAGCAGCGGGGAGGGAAGGGGAGTTCCGGCATGGTTACCAAAGAGGATGATTTTGTTGAACACATTTTTGTAGCTTCAACTCATAGTTATATCCTCTTTTTCACCTCCTCGGGCCGGGTATATTGGCTTAAAGTTCATCAAATACCAGAATCAGGACGAGCCACCAAGGGAAAAGCGTTAGTAAATCTTCTTGAGCTTCCTTCAGGAGAAAAAATTTCCGCTTTTCTTTCCGTCAAAGAATTCGCGGAAGGAAAGTTTATCGTTATGGCCACGGAAAAAGGGATCATTAAAAAGTCTTCTCTTATGGATTATAGCAAGCCTCGACGGGATGGAATTATCGGCCTTGATCTTGATGAGGGAGATGAACTCATCGCTGCTGCTTTAACTGATGGTCAACAAGATATTCTCCTTTGCTCCGAGAAAGGAAAGTCGATACGTTTCCCGGAAAATCAAGCACGAAGCCTGGGACGGGTGACTCGAGGGGTCAAGGGGGTTGAGTTGGCTTCCGGTGATTCGGTGGTGGGAATGGTGGTCATCTCCTCAGGTAATGATGGGTTTACCATACTCACGGTCACGGAAAATGGATATGGGAAAAGGACGAGTATTGCTGAATACCGGGCCCAGGGCAGAGGCGGAAGCGGCATTATTAATATCCAAACCCCCCCTCGCAATGGCGATGTGGTGGGAGTTAAACAAGTCACTGATGAAGATGACCTTATCTTGATTAATAACCGGGGAAGGATGATCCGCATCGGAGCTAACAGCATTCCTATTATTGGCAGAAACACCAAAGGGGTCCGCCTGATTACGCTTGAGTCAGAGGAAAAAGTGGTGGGCGTAGCCCGGCTGGCTGAAAAAGATTAAGCACCAGCCTCAACAATACCTTCGGTAATAAACTACTGGAATAAACCTGCCTTACCCTGGTACCTTCGCCCCTTTTTACAATTTAAGCCGGAAAAAAGACTGCTTAATGAAAATCTTCAGCCTTTAAATTTTGCCGGCAAGATTACTTTTCCCTCCTTAGTCATACATGGGAAAAAGGACGATATAATTCCTGTATCTTGTGCAAAAGAACTATATCAAGCAATCAAAACGGATAAGAAAGAACTCGTAATCGATCCCTTGGCTATGTGCATAATGATATAACTATTAAATCTGACTTAATTAAAGCAAAGATGAAATGGTTCTGGTTGATCCTAAACTTTCCCCCACCCGATAATTCTGATCCAACTTAAGTTTAATAATGCTTTTCATTTTTCCCTTACTTCCGTGTGGATGAAGGCTTGTTTTGTGCAGGTGGTGCTTACTTTATGCAGGTGGTTTTTACTTTAGCGTGGATTAATTTAATGGCGCAATATTCCCCGCACATGGTACAGGTTGTTCCATTTTTGGAAGGGCTCCCCTCCCAAAGCTCTCGTGCGGTTTGCGGATCAATAGAGGTATCAATCTGCCCCTGCCAATTGAGTTCCTTGCGGAACCGAGCCATCTGGTTATCCCGCTCAATTGCTGACGGTATCCCCTTAGCAATATCCGCAGCGTGCGCAGCAATCCTAGTCACAATCACTCCCATACGCACATCCTCTACCGTAGGAAGGCGGAGATGTTCGGAAGGCGTAACGTAACAGAGAAAGTCTGCTCCCATTGATGCCGCTAAAGCCCCTCCAATCGCGGAAGTGATATGGTCATAGCCAGGGGCAATATCAGTAACCACTGGTCCCAAGACATAGAAAGGAGCTTCGTGGCAAAGCCTTTTTTCTAAAAGGATATTGATTTCGATTTGATTAATCGGGACGTGCCCCGGGCCTTCGATCATTACCTGAACGCCATGTTCATGAGCGCGCTGGGTAAGCTCGCCTAAAAGAAGCAGTTCCTGGATTTGTCCACGATCAGTAGCGTCAGCAATGCACCCAGGACGAAGGCCATCGCCCAAGCTCAGAACCAGCTCATGCTCCGCAGCGATTTCCAGCAGATGATCGTAACATTCAAACAAAGGATTTTCTTTATTATTATAAGCCATCCAGGCAGCTAAAAATGATCCCCCTCGACTGACCACATCCAGAAGCCGCCCCTGGCGATTGATCCTCTCCATTGCCTGCCTGGTTATGCCGCAATGAACCGTGATGAAATCCACTCCTTCTTCAGCCTGTTCCTGGATCGTGGAAAAAATATCGTCCGCGGACATCTCCACAATCCCTTTCTTTCTTTTTTGAATGGTGTCGATCGCGGCTTGATAAATCGGAACCGTGCCGATCGGAATTGATGCTTCTTTTAAAACCGCCTGGCGAATCTCTTTAATTGGCCCGCCGGTGCTTAAATCCATAACCGCATCCGCTCCCGCCTTAATCGCCACCCGCAGTTTTTCCAGTTCCACGTTAATATCCGCGTGAGCTTCTGATGAGCCGATATTGGCATTCACTTTGGTCGTAAGGTGCTTGCCGATCCCTATTGGTTTACCATGCGCACGGTGTTTGTTTTTACAGATGATCACCCTTCCCGCGGCAACTTCGTTACGGAGAAGCTCCGGTGAAATCCCCTCATCTTTTGCCACGTGTTCCATTTCCGGAGTAATTTCTCCGGATTGAGCTTTTTTTAATGTTGTTAAAGAAGACATAGTGCTTTATTTACAACCTCCTCAGGGTTTTTCCCAAAAATTCTGATCATCGGCTCCTTACCCACGTCTCCTAAATCATAAATAATATCTGGAATAGAAGCGCATTTCTTAAGCACAGAACCAATTCCCCATTCTAAACTCGCTCCTTCTTTAAGTTTTATTCTACCAGGTTCTTTCCGGCGATCAAACTTTTTAATGTTCCATTTTTGCTTTCGGCACCTTTGGATAATTTCCTTTGAATAACGAATATTCATTGCCGCCCGGTAATCCGAGTCAAAATGAATTACCGTTAAAATGATATTGGCAATATGACGTGATCCACCTGGTTCAGGAGAAGAAAAAACGTGGGCGCTGTCTTTAAAGCGAATAATCCGGCCCGGGAAAGCAATAACGTCCGCCGCAGATTTGGCCGAAGAAATCGCATATCCCAAATTAGACTGAACTTCCGGAATAAGCGGACCTATCGGATAGCACTGAAGTTTTTTTATTGCCTGCTGCAATGCTTGAGTTGCGCGGTATATTTCTGCTTCCCGTGCAAAAGGAGCATAGGGATTTACCGGACCTCTTCCTTTTCCAACAGGAATAAAATCCGCTATCGAGGCGGTAATAAAATCTTTAGCCTTTTGAATTGCCGCCCGAATATCCGGATTTCTTGTGAGCTCAACCGCAATTGCGGTGGCAAAAGCGCATCCTGTCCCATGAGTATGAATTGTATTAATCCGGGGAGAAGAGAAATGGAGAACCTCCTTGCCGTCAAAAAGAACATCAACTGCCTGCCCCCGAAGGTGTCCTCCTTTTATTACAACAGTTTTCGCACCCATCTGGTGAATTTCTTCTGCGGCTTTTTCCATGTCCTGGATAGTTCGGATTGCACGGCGGGAAAGAATTTTTGTTTCCGGGATATTGGGGGTTACGATCGTGGCCAAAGGAAGCAGCTCCTTAATAAAGGCCGATTGGCCTTCCTTGGTAAGGAGGGTAGCCCCGGATTTTGAGACCATAACCGGGTCGAATACTTTGATCGGGATTTTACTTTTTTTAATTTTTTGGGAAATGAGCTTTATAACTTTTTCGTCCCAGAGCATTCCTGTCTTAACTGCATCCACGCTGATATCCGAAACCACTGCGTCCCACTGGGAGGAAATGAACTCCAATGGCACCGGATGAATTCCGAAAACTCCCTGAGTGTTTTGAGCGGTCAAGGCCGTGATCACGCTCAGGCCATACTCCCCCAGTAAAGTAATTGTTTTCAGGTCAGCTTGAACTCCAGCTCCTCCAGAAGAGTCTGAGCCGGCGACCGTTAAAATTTTTTTCATGGGCTAAAACCTTTTATTGTTTCGTTCCGCGAAAAAAGTTCGGAATTTCTTTTGGATTTCCCGAGGGTTCACGCAGGAATATTCTCCGCAAAAAATGGTCAGGGTTGGTTAACCCCGTTAGAAAATTTTCTAACTGGGGATTATAAATAAAAAAAATATAGTTCTTCTCCTTACCGAGTGGGTAAATTTTAGGGTTTTTTGTAGTTGAGTGGCGGCAACATACAAGTCAGGACTTTCAGCCGGAAGTATTCGGGATCTTTCAGCCCGTAAGCTCTCCGTTGAATCACTCTGATTTTGTTGTTGAGACCTTCAACAAACCCCAATGCCACTTTGGGTTCGGATTTGCAATACATGACAATGCCGTCCCAGTGACGATCTATCAACTCGGAGAATTCTTCAAATGGCTTCAATCTCTGCCATTTGAGGGATTCCCGCCAGTGGTCGAAAAATTTGCGAGCCCAGGCGGCCGAAGAATACTCCCAAAGCTGACTGAAAGATTCCTTCAGCACGTAGGCGGTATTCAATCGCCGGTTGGCTTTAAGTAATTCTTTGAGCGCCTGGCGGCCGTTCAGGTTTAGGTTTTTCCATCGGGACAGCAGGTTGTACTTTTGTCCTTTGATGAATTTTTGTTCTTTGCCGCAAACCCGGCGGTACTCGCTTTTGCGCACAGAATCCAGCGCCTCCCCCAGGTGGCGCAGGACGTGAAACTTGTCGTATAAAATGGCGGCTTGCGGCGCATGCTTGCGGGTGGAATTCTCAAACGCTTTCCACATGTCCATCACCGCCAGCTTGATCTGATCGCATTTTTCAGATCCCAGCAACCCGTAGAACCGGTCCAGACTCTCTTCGGAGCGATCCGGGCCTTCGAACCAGATGGCGCGCTTTTGCTTAAGGTCAGTGACCACGATGTTGTAGGCGTGACCCTTTCGCCGGGAGAATTCATCGACGCCGATGACAACCGGAGCGGTTTCCGGAGCTTTGGCCAGTTTCGCTCTCATATACTCTTTGTCCGCTTCCTTGACGGTTTTCCAGTCAAGGTTGAACTCATGAGCCACAGCCTTGATCGTGGCATTTTCGCACCGCCAGCCCAGATAGTGGGCAAAACGCTTGGTAAGGTTGCCGCATACCCGCGGCAGTTTCTCCTGGCGGACGATTTTAAATTTGGGACACATTACCCGGCGCACCTCCACATGCAGGTAAACGTGCAGGTCACCGCAAGGTAAGTCCCGCAGCCATTTGGTTTTGCGGTCGTAAAACGTTCGATGTCCTCGACCGCAGACCGGACAAAGTGTTTTTTTTGATGTCGTTTCAGGACGATGATCCGGGCATCGGGATTACCGTCCAACCCCAGAAGCTGTCTCTGGGGAGTAAAACCGGGAAAAGCATACGTTTGGTAAAGGGTATTTTTTTCATGCCTAAAAAATGGCATAAAATATCACCGTTGCCAAGCTGTTTTTCCCTTTAATTGCAATCGGTTTTCTCAAAAAAAAGTGTTTTTTTTACCCACTCATTTTGGAGAAGACCCAAAAATATTTTACCAAAATCTTTCATTTTTTACAATGGTAATCTCGTGAACGCATAAATTTCTTCTTTTCTTCAGTATTGTTACCACCGGAGAATTTTCACGCCTTGAGATGTTAAAATTTTATTGACGAGATAGAGAGTTTTTTTTAAAGTAATACTTTGAAGAACCATTGCCTGTAATTTTATTACCTCGGCAAATAAATGTCTCCATAATCTTTCGGTGTCATTCCGGGCTTGACCCGGAATCCAGAATTATTACTTATAGATTCCCGCTGGAGATTATCCCCGCGAAGGCGAGGGCGGGAATGCCATATTGTGCTTTTTAATTTGCCGGAGTAATAAATAACACACCCGTTTTTCGTCTGAGTTTATTTTAGAGGACTGAGGTTTTTTCCTATGGTCAAAACTTTATCCGAGAAACTTATCGTTATTATTTTCTCGATCATCTTTCTTGTAATATTTTGTCCTGATAAATCCAAAGCCAAAATCAACCCTAACCAGTTTATCACTGCCAAAGCTGCTTTTTTAATGGATGCGGACACTGGGGCTATTCTTTACCAAAAAAGTCCCGATCTCCGTTTGCCTCCTGCCAGCACCACCAAAGTCATGACCGCGATTGTCGCTTTAGAACATGACCGACTTGATTCAGTTGTCCGCGCCACCAAGGCCGCAAGTCTCGTGCAGCCCTGTAAAGTCGAAATTCGCCCTGGAGAAGAATGGCGAATGGATGATCTTTTGCGCTGCATCCTGCTGAACTCAGCCAACGATGCCTGTATCGTAATCGCTGAAGGAAGTGCTGGGTCAATTGCGAATTTTACTCGGCGAATGAACCTTAAGGCAAAAAAAATCGGAGCCAACAACACTTCCTTTAGCAATCCTCATGGTCTTGATCAAAGGAATCATTATTCTACCGCCCGGGACCTTGTCTTGATATTTAAATATGCGATGAATAATCCCTCCTTTCGGGAAATAGTCCAAACCGAATCAATGTCTATCCAAGGCCCCAACCAGCGATTGATTTATCTAAGAAATCACAATAAGCTCCTGGGCACGTACGCGGGAATGATCGGTGGTAAAACCGGCTACACTCGCCGTGCCAGTAAGTGTTTTGTGGGAGAAGCACAGCAAAACGGAAAAAATCTTTTGGTCTGTGTGTTAGGTTCTAAAAATCATTTTAAAGATGTCGTGAGTCTGCTCGACTTTGGATTTAATGGGGGGGGAACAAACAAGGGGGGTGGTGTTTTGAAAATCGCCCAACACCCAGAAATCTCAAAGGAAGAATCTTCCCTGATGATCAGCTCACCCCCAAGCAAAAATGGAAGTTACGTCCTGCAGGTTGCGTCGTTTTCCGACTCGGAAAAGGCGCTCGGCCTCAATCAGTCACTTTCTGATAATGGATACCCATCATTTGTTGAAAAGACCTCCTTAAAAAATGGAACCGTTCGCCATCGAGTCAAGGTCGGATTTTATCAAGATTTATCAAGCGCCCAGAAGACAAAAGAATGTATTTGGAAATATTTTGGACTTAATCCAATAATCCTCCACCAGGGAATCCGTTAGTTCTTTGAACAACCCGGTTAGGTAACACCCTAACAATATATGACTTCTTTCTTCATAATCACCTCTAACGCGCGCTGTTATCGCCGCCTCTTTTTTTCACAAAATTATGAGTAAACGCCAAGAGGGAAAACCTGGTTTCCTAAAAAAATTTTTTGCCCTTTCTTTTTTGGCGCTCCCTTTTTTATTGGCAGTCGTTTACGAATTAAAAACCAACGAGATAGAAGCCACCTTTTTTTCTTGGTATTCCCAAGATGTGAATTGGGGGGTTAACAAAGGGAAAAACAACCGTATTGTTTTCCCTCTGGGTGGCCCTTATGACATCGCCATGGGTTATTCCCGGTTGCCGGATTTTCAAAAACAACTTAAAGATACCGGCTATGTAGTCTCCCGTCAGGCCCGACAATCCCAGAAAACCCAATCCTTGTTGAGAAAGGGCATTGCGATCCCTTATGATAAAAAACTCGCCCCCGGCCTTCGCCTTAATGATAAAGATGGCGCGCAGATATACTTCGTTAATCTCAACACCGAACAATTTTCTTCATTTCAGACAATACCCCCTTTGCTGGTAAAGCTTCTGCTTCACCGGGAAAACCGGGAGCTTTTAAACTATAAGCGTCCTTTTTTAAACCCAGCGATTGAATGGGACCGGTTTGCGTTAGCCTTTTTAAACTATGTGGATGAAAAATTTTTCAGTTCTTCGGGCGGGATGGGCGGAAGCACCCTGGCGACCCAGCTAATAAAATTTAGGCACTCCAGCAAAGGAATGACCGGCTCTCCTTTGGATAAGCTTAAACAAATGGCAGGAGCAAGCATCTGGGCCTATCGGAAAAATCTTAATACCATTGAGGTGCGCCAGGAAATTGTCAAAGAGTACCTTAACGGAATGCCGTTGGGCGCAGCTCCGGGCTATGGGGAAATCAATGGAATCGGCAATGGGATGTGGGCCTGGTACGGCAAAACCACGAACCAATTAATATCCGACCTAACCCTTCCGGAAACCAGTCACGATAAAATTTATCAAAAGGCAAAGACATTAAAAGAGGCTTTTTCATTAATTATTGCCACGCGCTATCCTTTCTTTTACATGCAAAATGACCCGGCGATCTTGGACAAAAAAACAACAAGCTATTTTCGCCTTTTAGAAAAAGATAGAATCATCAGTTCTGAATTAACAAAAGCCGCCCTTTCTATCCCTTTAACATTTAAACCCGGCGAACCCTTTCCACCACCCATTTCTCTGTTGCGTCGAAAAGGGATGGATGCTCTGCGGACAAACTTGCGTGATCTCTTGGGCATAAAAACCCTTTATGAACTGGATCGCTTAGACCTTACGGCTGATACAACCCTTGGTTTCGAAACCCAGCAAAAAGTCAACGCCATCTTAAATTCTCTTTATGACCCGGAGTTCTTAAAGGAACAAGGGTTTATTTCTCCTTATATTTTAAACACCGGTGATCCGGGAAAAGTAATCTACAGCATCGCCCTTTTTGAAAGCCGGCCCGAGGGAAATTTTTTGCGGGTACAATCCGATACACTCAACAGGCCGCTCCATATTTCTACCGGCGTAAAGCTGGAACTCGGCTCAACCGCCAAGCTTCGCACCCTGGCTACCTATCTCATGGCTATTGATCATCTTGATGATTACTTTTCCACCCATGCTCCCTCCTCGCGAAAACCGCTTCGTGATACGTTGTCAAAATGGGTGGCTGAATATCGTCTCCTGCACCCAGAAGCAACAAAGGAAGAACTGCTTATGGCCAGCATGCAGAGAAAAATTTCTGCCGACCCTCATCGAGCCTTTTTCACCGGCGGCGGATTGCATGTTTTTAAAAATTTTAAAAACGAGCAGGACGACAAAACGTATACCATTGAGGAGGGGCTGTGCCGGTCGGTAAATTTAGTGTTTATCCGGCTCATGAAAGAGGTGGTAAATTATTATATTGCCGAGCTCGGCTATAACAAAAAAAAGCTCCTTGCCGATCCAAACGACCCTGAGCGAATACCGCTCTTGAAAGAAGCCGCAGCATCAGAAGCGGTTCAATTTCTCAAGAAATTTTACCGGATCTATCGGCCTAAAAGTTATGCTGAGTCTCTGAATCTGCTTCGCCAATCCCAAGAACATCCCCTAAGAAATTGGGTGCTCCTTTACTTAAAAGAAAACCCCACGGCTAATTTTAACCAATTGGAAGCTCAAGCAAAAACACGTTTCGGGGAAAATGTTTTAGACTCCACTTATCTTAATAAACTGTTTCGCGCTTATCGGGGAAAATCATTTAACTTCATGGATGAAGCGTATTTGCTCGGCAAACACCCCTTAGAGGACTGGCTCATCAGTTATTTTAAAGAGCATCCTCAGGCACCTTGGACGGAAGTGCTGGAAGCAAGCAAAAAAGCCCGGAAGCTTTCTTCTTCCTGGCTTTTTAAATCTTCCTTTCAAACTGCTCAAAACTTAAGAATAATGACCCTGCTGGAAAAAAAGGCCTTTGCGGAAATTCACCGCAACTGGAAATCGTTAGGATACCCTTTCGAATCTCTCGTGCCTTCTCTGGCCACGACCATTGGAAGCTCAGCTGATCGGCCGGCGAGTTTGGCTGAGTTGATGGGCATCATCCTCAATCAAGGGGTTTATAAGCCTTCTTTAAGTATCCAGGGTTTACACTTTGCTCAAAACACTCCCTATGAAACTCACTTTATCAAATCCCCGTCCTCTGGAGAAAAAGTCATGCCCCCTGAGGTTGCCCGCGTTTTAAAAATGGTCTTAAGGAACGTGGTCGATAGGGGTACCGCCCAACGGATTAAAAATACTTTTGTAAACCCAGACGGCACTCTCCTTGAAATCGGAGGAAAAACAGGAACCGGCGATAATCGGTTTGAGACTTTCCGTTGCAACGCAGATGAAATAGAAGTCACCAGCTCAAAAATTCTCTCCCGCACCAGCACCTTTGTTTTTTTTGTGGGCCATTATTTTGGGATAGTCACTGCTCATGTCGAAGGCCCCGAAGCTTCAGAATATGAATTTACCAGCGCCTTGGCAGTTCAGGTTCTAAAAACTTTGTGGCCAGCCTTAGAGCCGCTTTTTCAAGGGCACACTCCATTCAAAAATTCTCCATGAAAGAAAGAAGCCTAATGACACGAACAATTGTCCTTGACCAGGGTTGTTGCACGGGGTGCGGCAGTTGTATTGAGCTCTGCCCGGAGGTTTTTGCCATGGATGAATTAACCGAGAAGGCCTGGGTAGTTCTTCCTGAAGGAGGAGACGAAAAGTGCATTGAAGAGGCAATGGCCATGTGCCCGGGTGACTGCATTTCTTGGGAAAACGGGGGGGTAAATTGAAAAAATCCCCCCTCTGGGGCGCACAGATAGTGAAACTAAAGGATCCCGAAGGAAGGATGATTGAGTTTTGGTCTAAAAAGGATTGAATAATGGTTTACAATTGTTTTTTGTGTAGGGTCACGCGGAGAATCTCGCCGGGACGCCAAAGGCGCATGCGCGGCCCCCATGTGCCGGTGCCGCGGCAGACAATGGCCGTCATGCCGTCCACCTCGTATCTCCCTTCCAAAAGCGTGTAGAAGAGGCGAACCAGATAGCCGAAAGGCCATATCTGCCCGCCATGGGTATGACCACAGAGCATCAGCCCTACACCTGCGCGCGCCGCTTTTTCTGCCTGCCACGGCGTATGAGAAAGAAAAATGGTAACACCCGGAGGTCGTCCCGCGAGTGCCTGCGCGAGCGGATCACCTCCCTGACCGGCCCCACGGCCGGCAGTAAGGTCATCCACTCCTGCTAAGACGAGACCGGGACGGACCTCCACCCAGCGATTGCGCAGGAGCTGGATGTCGTCCTCATCGCCCAAGAATGTTTCCTTCCCCCGAGCACCGTAAAACTCATGATTGCCAAGGACAGCCCAAACGCCGAACGGCGCTGACAGGCGGCGCAGAACCGGAAACAAATCGCGTTGGGTTTCACCGTGTCCCTCAAAAATATCACCGAGCAAAACCACAAGGTCAGGTCGCAAAGCCTGCACCTGCTTGACCAGCGCTTCCAGCCACTGCTTGCCGAGCAGCGAGCCAAGGTGCAAATCGGATATGCCAACAATCACCACACCATCCATTTTATTTGGAAGACCGGAAAGGTTCACCTCATAGTTTTGCACCACCGGCGGCCTCGCGCCCTGAATAAGCGCGATTATAGAAAGCACCCCGCTAACTATTAAAGCCCAGCCTCGCAACGAAAGCGCTATCCGGGGAAAAAGCAAACCGAACCCAGTGATGATGTCAATCGCGAGAAAAGAGATAAAGGCCAGGAACAAAATGCCTAACCAGTTCATGCCGAGCAACTCCAGCGTCGCCGCTAAAGCGCCTGTTCCGGTGTGATCAAAGAAAAGGGCGAAAAAGAAGCCTACCCAAAGAACAACACCCACCCCAACAAGGAGCTTTATGGGAACGCAGCGATCCACAAACTGCACTGAGGCAATACGCCAGAAAACATACATTTGCACTAAGGTGACAACACTAATAAGAATAGTTCTGAACACAAGGCCTCCCGAATAAAACTTCGCTCTTCCCTGAGCCGAGAAGTTCTTCTCGATGTGCAACAGCGCCGAAGCATCTCAGCATCCTTGTTATTTTAAAACTCACGCCTAATCAATTTGCTGTTTAATGCGGTAAAAACCTGCCTGTGTGAGAGGAACTCGCGTTAATTCGGATAGTCAATTGCCTTTTGGAACGCATATAATTTCGTCCGGCTTTTCGCTGCTCGGTTTCGCGCTTGCCCCACCAAATAGTCTCACCCCTTGGTAAATATACCATGCCCTGAATCTTGACATGCCATCTTCTATACAAATTTTTTGCAAGAGCCGATCAGCATAGTCTTTGTATGACGGTGATATTTTCTCAACACGGATTAACTGATAAAAGGCGTCGTGAACCAGTGATCCTCTCATAAAATTTAAGGTATCTATCGTCGGCCCGCTCGGGCCGTCCCAGGCATATCCTTTTTTTATTATAAGTATGCCATCATTCCCCAAACTCAGATAGGGTGTATCAATCTCATATTTTTTAATTGCAACGTCAAGAGAATACTGCTCCATCAGTTGGTACTTATATCCGTGCAACTTCCGGTAACATGCTTTATTCATCACTCTCCCCTCCTTTAATTTATTTTATATCGCGAATCATCCACTTATCAGGATGCGACCTATCCGACAGCCGGGCGGAGATTTATGAATAAAAAGGTCTTAGCGGAAAATCTCAGCTAAACTCTAAAAAATTCAAGCCGATTTCCTGGCTGAATTTCCGATCCAGAACACCCTCGATTGCTACAACGATTAATTCTACCGTTGCGCTCACGACCGCTGACGTTAAATGCCCTCCATAGGTCTTGTGTTGAAGATCAGATATTGTGGCATGGAGGTGTATGTAAACCTCTTTATTCATGGTGGTGATATTTCCCGACAAAGCCGTTATCTCAAAGTCTCCGGTTAGCTCTTCCGCAACATAGCGTTTGGGTTTCGTTTCAAACAAGCCTAACGTAACCCGGTTCACCGCGCCTATGCCGCTGACCCAGCCGAGTGTGATTTGGTTGGTCGCGCAAAAGTTCTTCAGCGTTTCAACAATTTCCTCATCCCTGTCCAGACGCACGACATACACATTGTTAACTCTTTTAAATTCCATATTAATCCTCAAACTAAGAGGCTGGATAGCTATTAATTATATGGTTTCCGCATATAACGTCTTTGCCGCTCTTTAGTCACCCCAAAATCAAAGACCCATCGCCTTTGTATCAGGCAATTCGGCCTTTGTTGTTTTTAGAAGTCATGGACATACCCCATGGAAACCCTCTGGATATTTTTTATTCTGTGGCTTAAACTCCATCCAGAAAAAATCAATGAAAATTTTTACTTATTCTTAGGTAAGCGCCGACGTGCACTGAGGACACCGCGTGGCTTTAAGCGAGACGGCGCTAAAACAGTGAGGGCACTCCTTGGTGATTGGTTCTTCCGCCTGCTGCCGTTTTAATTTATTCAAACTCTTGATGAGAATAAAGACCGCCAGAGAAACAACCAAAAAGCTTATCACGGTATTGAGAAATACACCGTAGTTAATGGTTACCGCTCCTGCCGCCTGGGCATCAGCCAGCGCGTTATAGGGAGCCGGAGTTGCTCCTTGTTTAAGCACAACAAAAAAATTGGTAAAGTCGACTCCGCCCAAAAGCAAGCCGAGCGGGGGCATCATCACGTCCGACACCATGCTTTTCGCGATAGCGCCAAACGCGCCGCCGATAATAAAACCGATGGCGATTTCCATGGCATTTCCCCGCATAATAAATTCTTTAAATTCCTTAAACATGTTTGTCTCCTTCTTTTTTTTGTTGTAGCGGCTATATTCTGATAACCTAAAAAATGTGCTGCTGAAAAAATTCATAGTGCATTTGAGGCGGATTGTCAACGAAAAATCAACTGATAACAACCGGTTAATTTTTTCAAACAAAAAGCATTGTGCTTGCGGTTTTTTGCCGTCTAAAAATTAGATGGGTTTTAGAAGGTTATAAATAGGGAGGACAGAAAAAGCGCCTGTGAAAAGCTGTTTGTGTTTTTGAGGTTACGTGCTTTATTCTGAAATGGTAATTACCCTTCATATTTTCTAACTCTGGCAAGATTCGAGTTTTGATCATTGACAGCACTATTTTCGTGATTATTTATTAATTAGAATGCAGAAAAAAGGAGGTGTTAAAAATGACGATGATAAGATACAGACCTATGAGCCTATTGTCCACCTTCGATGATGTTTTTGATGATCTGTTTGATATGCCCTTTGGAGCGCTGAATTTGACTCCAACTTTTGATTATGATAGCGGTTATCGGCCGGCAGTAGAAAGTTTCATAAAGGGGAACGAGCTTCATGTGCGGGCGGAAATTCCAGGAGTAGATCCGAAGACCGTAGCCGTATCTTTGGATGACGGGCATCTTTGCATCAAGGGGAAACGCAAGATGCACGAGGTGTCTAAGGAATCCTGTGTCTGCCTGGAAGAGCTTGGTTACGGTTCTTTCAACCGTTGCTTCCATGTTCCTCGGGATATAGATCGTGAAAAAATTCACGCCCGATATGAACTTGGCATGCTCGATATTACTATTCCGTTGAAAGAAAAGCTTTCGCGAAAGACGATCCCCGTCGAGGGGCTGGAGGGCAAGACCATCTCTATCGAAGGCGCCCAGGAGAAGAGGGAAGGCAATCCGGAGACGCTTCTTGAAGAAAGCAAGGAGGAAGATCTCCTTTCTCTTAGCAAGGAAGCGCCCTACAATGCCTAAGGGGGTAACTGGGAAACACGAGTTGTTTGACAAATCAGCTTGTGTAAATTTTCTTTTGAGCCGCTTAAAAAGCGGAATAATTTCCCTCTCGGGAAAGTTAGAGCGAATAAGAAAAAGAAGATAAACCCAGGGAGCTTGGGCCCATGTAGTTCCCAGGCTGCGCGGGTTTTATCTTTTTTGGGTAATCAGATGATTGTCTACGAAATAGCGCCATACTTTCGGGATCGACATGATGCCGGTCAAAAGCTGTCACAAAAATTGACTGCCTACCGTGGGAGTAATACCACTGTCTTAGCCATACCGCACGGTGGAGTGCCGGTAGGGATAGAAATAGCCGAAAATCTGGGCGCCGGACTGGATATCATGGTGGTTCGAAAAATCCCCATCCCCAGTGACCTGGAAGCCGGGTACGGGGCGGTTACCGATGATGGGACCATCCTGCTGAACGAGCCTCTGGTGGCCCGATTAGGGTTGATGCCAGCGCAAATCGAGCGTCAGGCTCAGGCGGTCAAGGTTGAAATCGATCAGCGCAAGACTCGTTATCAGGAAAAAGGACCGTCTTTCCCCCTTAAAGGAAGAACGGTTCTCCTTGTTGATGACGGGTTGGCTTCGGGGTTCACCATGCTGGCAGCGATCGAATCCGCTCGCCGGCGGGAAGCCGGGAAAGTGGTAGTGGCAGTACCGGTCGCGTCCGCCTCAGCTTTCCAGCGGATCGGGGCTAAAGCAGATGCGCTCATCAGTCTGATTGTGGCCCAAACAACTTACTTTGCCGTGGCCGGCTTTTACCATCATTGGTATGATCTCACCGAGAAGGATGTGAGCCGTTATCTGGAACAATGGCGAAACAAGCATATCCCCACGGACTGAAGCTGATACTTAATCAAAAAGGGAAGGGCGGGGCGGTGTTGTTTTTAGTCCCGGTTAGGCTTATTAAAAGGAGTTTACAAAATGATGCAAGAAGCAATGCTTTATAAAGAGTTGGAAGACCAAAGGGTTGCCTGTTATTTGTGTAATCATCACTGCCAGATTGCGGATACGCAATTCGGAATCTGCGGGATGAGACAGAACCAGGCCGGAAAGTTATATACCCATGCTTACGGAGAAGTGATAGCCGCCAACATCGATCCCATCGAAAAAAAACCGCTCTATCACTTTTTGCCCGGCACCACTTCCTTTTCCATCGCTACCCCGGGATGCAACTTCCGTTGCGATTTTTGCCAGAACTGGCAAATTTCCCAGGTTTCGCAAAAAAAAGGTCAGGGACGATCCAACTACCAGCTGCTTCCCGACGAGGTGGTTCGGGAAGCCAAGTCAAGCGCCTGTCAGAGCATTTCCTATACGTATACCGAGCCTACTATCTTTTTTGAGTATGCCTACGATACCTCTATGCTGGCGAAGAAAGGAGGTCTTTTCAATGTGTTTGTCACCAATGGTTACATGACCGCAGAAGCTCTCGAAACGATCGCTCCTTATCTGGATGCCTGCAATGTGGACCTCAAATCTTTTCGGGAAGACTTCTATAAAAACACTTGCCACGGTCATTTGGAACCGGTTCTGGAATCGATTCGCTGTCTGAAACGGCTTAACATCTGGGTAGAACTCACCACCCTGGTTGTTCCTGAACTGAACGACAGCGAAGAGGAGTTATCCCAGATTGCCCGGTTTATTTCCGAGATTGATGTCAATATTCCCTGGCACATCAGCCGGTTCCATCCGGACTACAAATTAACCGACTCGCAGATCACCCCCCTGGAAACCTTAAACAAGGCTTATTCATTGGGGAAAAAGGCCGGGCTCCGTTATATCTATATCGGTAATATCCCCGGCGAGTCACCCCAGACTGTCTGTCCCTCCTGCAATCAAATACTCGTCCGCAGGCAAGGCTTTAGACTACTTGATAACAACGTGAGGGATTCCCGCTGTTCCCAGTGTGGCGAGCGCGTAGCGGGTATATTCTAACAATCATCAGCCCCTGATTTTCTGGCGGGAACGTTACCTTATACCAAGTTGCATTCAAAAGCAGATCGAGGCGACGACGAGGAATCGACGTCGAGGAGTATGACGAAGAGACAACAAAGATATGCACATGAAGGCGACTTGGTATTAAACCGCGTGACAACTTTTGATGATAAAACCACCCGACTTCTCTTCAGGTTCCAGTTCGAGTATCCCGCGCGCTTCAGCTTCCTCCAATAGCTGGCCGAAAGACCTGAAGCCGTAATAGGACTCGCTAAAACCAGGTTTGCGACGTTTCAGGGTTTGCTTGATCATAGAACCCCAAATCTTCTCCCCCTCCCCGCGTTCTTCAACCAAAGCCTCGTAAGTCTCGACGATCAGGTCCCATGCCTCCTGCTTCTTATCCCCGGCGGGCGTGACAGCTTTGGCGGTCAAGCCTCGTGCTGGCGTGTGCCCCGCTTCTCGGCCGCCGCGCCTCCTGCGGGGCGGCCGGCGGTGCACAAGGTCATCGTAATAAATAAATTCATCGCAGTTCGCGATCAATAAGTCCGACGTCGAATTCTTGACGCCAACACCGATTACGATTTTGTTGTTCTCCCGCAGCTTGCTGACGAGCGGGGAGAAATCGGAGTCGCCGCTGAAGATCACGAAAGTGTCCAGATGTTCTTTCGTGTAACAAAGGTCGAGCGCGTCCACAACCATGCGAATATCGGCGGAGTTCTTTCCCGACTGCCGCACATGTGGAATCTCGATCAACTCAAAGGACGCCTCGTGCATCGCCGACTTGAGTTCTTTGTAGCGATCCCAGTCGCAGTAAGCCTTCTTGACAACAATGTTTCCTTTGAGCAGGAGACGCTCGAGCACCTTGGCAATGTCGAATTGGGCGTAGTTCGCGTCTCGAACACCCAAAGCGATGTTCTCGAAATCGCAGAAAAGAGCCATATTTCTTGTCGTCATGACGTGTTTCCTCCTCCTGTAAATAGTTTTCATGCCCCGGTTTTCCGATAATCATCTTACCCCCCCCCGCGCAATTGAATTACCCGTGAAATCGGGCACCTCATTATCCGTATCAATCCGCCGTGAACGTCAAGGGCATCAGTGGCGCACCTCTGCTGCGTCCGTCTTGAGCGATTTGAGGTTGGGCGGGTATTTATTTCTTCAGTCGTTCTATTTCCTGTCGAATCTGTTCAATTACTTCTTTATTCCCGATTTCTCCATCCAGGCTGAAGACAATAAATACTTTACCGCCGTATTGCGCTTCAAATTCTGCGAAACTGTTTTTCATTCTTTCAGTTGGAGAATAATTGCCGAAGTTTGCTTTCGCCGTCACTGGTTTGATTTGAATGCCAAATGCTCTATTCTCAATTTTTGCCACATAGTCGATGTCTCCCGCGTGGTCAAGTTCAGAATCAGATTCTTCAAAAATTATGTCCGGAAAAATTTTTGCTAATCCGTCATTAACAACAGACTTCTCCCGAAAGAAACCGTCAAAGGTTCTATTGACAGTAAGATTGTAAATGTAATCAACGCAATCCTGAAGCGTCAGTTGACTAAAAGCCGCTTGCCATTCAGGAATAACTACTTCGGTTATTTTCTCGTAAAGCCGTTCGCCGAGTTCTCGCAAAGACTCTGGAGTAATTTTAGTCGGCGTCTTTGAGACTGTGTATGCGTTTTCAAAATACCATCGTTCCCACTCGTGAATTGTTTTTGGCTGGCATTCCCTAATAAGGGCCATCACGGCTCCGACCTTATTGGGCCTTGATAACTGATAAGTTTGGTTGGCATAGTTCAGGACTTTTTCTTTTTTGCCGAATTCCATGGAATATCTTTGTTTTTTTACCATTTACTGCCTCTGCAGGGTTAGAAATTTGTTTTTATATTTAAAGTCAGTTACCCTGTCGACATCAGCCAAACCTTCCTTGATTATATGGGCATTGATAAAAGTCTTATTCTTTAGGTATAGATAACAGAGAAGATTGTTCCCTTCATCATACTTCTGATTATCAAACTTTATAAATACTTTTTGACCTTTTGTTTTCTCGATCAGAAATCTGATCGCCTGTCCAATAGTCGCCCCATTCTCTTTTACGCCGATAAGGCGAACAGCCAAATCATTATCCAGCTTCAACAACACAGGACTAATTACTTCTTTTACAGAATAGTAGACTTCTCTTTCACTGCTGTCTTTATCTATTTTTGACCCGAAGCGAAGCTTCTTAAAGTCTATCTTCTTATCGAGCTTATGAGGATCTTTGAAGATATAGGGCAGCTTTTCGATTTCTTTATTCAGGTCGGTTTTAACGCCATCTTTCAGAAACACGTATTCAGTAGCTGCAATATCGGATTGCCCCACATTCAGCTTATCTTTAATTGTCGGAATAAAGTCCGAATTGATTTCATACCCGACAGAACAACGGCCTAAATTACGGGCGGCAAGCGCAGTTGTCCCACTGCCGAGAAACGGGTCCAAAACCGTCTCGCCGGAAAAAGAAAACATTTTTATCAGTCGGGCAGGCAATTCTTCTGGAAACATAGCGATGTGGCCGTCCTGCTTTGCCCCTGCGAAGTACCAATGTCCTGAAAAATAAGTATTCCAGTCATCTTTTGTCATTATTGAAAGTTCTTTTTGTTCCTTAGTCGGCGCTGGCGAAACGCCCTGTTTTTTGAAAAGCAGAATAAATTCATAATCAAGTTTCAAAATGCCGTTTCGGGGATATGGGAAACTGCCCATTATCGTGGCGCCACCGGTTGTATTGCATGTGGTGACTTTCTGCCAGATGACAGATCCCATATAGTCGAAACTTAAGGTTTCACAAAATTTAATTATTTCGGTTCTTATTGGAATCACTTTATACCGTCCATAATAAACTGACCGGGCGAACTGGTCTCCGATATTGATGCAAAGTCGGCAGCCGGGGTGCAATACCCTATGACACTCCTTCCAGACGAGATTCAGGTTATTGATATAGCTTTCATAGCTTTCATGAAAACCAATTTGATTTTCAGTCCCGTAATCTTTTAATTGCCAGTATGGGGGGGAGGTAATTATTAAATGAATCGATTTGTCTGCTAAGCAGTTCATTTGTCTGCTATCGCTGTGTATTATTTTATGAATAGTTTTCAATGCGTTCTCCATAGCCAAAAGTTTAACATATTCTGTTTATCTCTTGCGCCGAACGTCAACGGTCACTGGCGCCCGTCAGGGCGTCCAGTGCACCAACTTGTTGGGCAACACTATCAAGGTGTGTCTTTTGCGCATGGTTCATGATCTTTGCCGCGCGATCTGCGCTTTCCTTTCCCGCCACTGTTCCACGAAGCTCATCTTTCAACAGCTTGAATAGCTTTGACTCCATCTCTTCGACAAGAAAATCCAAGGGAGACACTCCGTACTTATCAATGAATTTTGATTGATGCGGCAGGATAGCCCTGACCATATCTGCTATTTCTTCTGTTTTAATCATCTTTGTTCCATCATATCCAATCTCAAGCATCTTCATCTTCATCACAGCGAAGAATATAACCTGCTTATATGCAGAGAACGTTGCCCAGGTTTCTTCTGAAACATATAGCCTGCATGTGTCTGTATTATCTGGTGACATTCCCTCCGGACCAATCTTAAACGATTGATTCAGTAAAGTGCCTCTTTCTGCTTAAGATCACTTTTAATGGTTTCTAATTTTGTATCGTATTCATGCCTTACTGCGTTGGTCAATCTTGTCGAAATCCAATTTCTAAACAACCAGCCTAAGCCAGATACGCCAATGATTGAGGCTATCCAAGTAATGCCTCCGGTTATCCAGTCCATTAATCTCTCCAATCAATTAGCATCCAGTTGCCCAACTTACTGTTTATATGGTTTCCAGATAAATTCTATCTGCCTCTTTCCGTCCGTATAACGCGCATAAAGATAATCGCTATAATTTCATGAATTCAAATCGATAGCTCCATAAAACGATAATCTCTGTGTCTTATGTGGTTTCCGTATAATACACATATGGTATACCCATAAAGTATCCACCGGGCTGCGCACACCATAGCCAACAACGTCCATAGTTCCTGCTGGCTTGGCCTATATTCACAATTCATCGCCAAGAATCGGTTTACGTTTGGGGACATTATCTAATATTTTTTTAAGATCAGATTTTTTCGCTTTTTTGGCTCTACTATTTAAATAATTTTCTGTCATGATCGCAGAAATTTTTTCAGATACCGCGGAAGAAACAAATTGATTTATCGATACACCTTCGGTTTTGGCTATCTTTCTGATATGTTGATGGATTGAGCTTGGCAATCTCAAACTAAGTGCGCTCATTTTATCTCCTTTAATAGTTGTTTGGGCGTTATTGCTCTTACCCTAAATTTATCAATTCCATTGAAATCTTTAATGTTGTGGGTAACAATCATTTTTGTTTGTGAAGCAACCGCTACCTCAAGTATGTGGTCATCATTCGGATCTTTTAAGAAAGGCCTCCATAAATAATATATTTTTTGATGGTCGCTAAGCCTACACAAGTTATCTAAAACTGCTTCTATTTGCTTTTCTGATAATCCCAGTTCTAATTTTTTTCTATTTAAGATGTCTTCATATTCAAATAATAAAGTGGTTGACAAAATTATCCGAATTTGCCCTCTTTCAATAGCTCTCAAAATCTGATAAGAGGCCCCTTCAGAGGAATACAGTCCAGCATATAACACATTTGTATCAAGAATAATTCGTCTTTTGGTCATTTTGAAATGATACTACATATGGTATTATAATGTCAAACGATTTTTAGGCCAACAATGATTGTTTGCTCCGTATAAATCAGGAAACACAGACTGTTACCGTCTGTATAAACCGGATCAAAGCCCATCACCCGGGCCGCGCACACCATGGCCGCTCTTGTTCAGCATTTGGGTGCGGCATTTACCCACTCAAAAAAATCCCTTATTGTGCGCCTTGCCTTAAAACAAAAAAGACCCATCACCTTTCTATCCGGCGATTTGGCCTTATTTTTTATTCTCATCTTTAATTATTAATTATTCTTCCCATCAAAGACGCCCTGTTCCTTTCCGTCCCTTGTCTTTCGAGGTTGATATTTTTTGTTTTTTAATCCCAGGAAGAGAAAATGTCAACAAAAATAAACCCTTTGGTTTGTTCGCCACAAGGCAAACCAGTCGAATTTATTTAAGTTTTTCGTTAAGATGGGTGGGGGTTGAAATATTTTTAGGGGTTTGATAAGGTATCGTTTTTAATAAATAGCCGGGTTTACGACGAAAGGACGGGTAGTTTATGAAAAAAACCATCAATAAATCCATTATCGAGCTTATCGAGGGCGATATCACCGAGATGGATGCTGATGCTATTGTCAATGCTGCGAATGCGGCTCTCCAGCTCGGGGCCGGTGTTGCCGGAGCAATCCGACGCAAAGGGGGTCCAAAAATTCAGGATGAGTGTGATAAAATCGGGGGCACGTTTGTAGGCGGCGCGGTGATCACCACCGGAGGAAATTTAAAAGCCCGATATGTAATCCACGCGGTAGGGCCCCGGATGGGGGAAAGAAATGAAGACGAAAAATTAAAAAATGCCACCTTAAACAGCCTCAAGATCGCTGAACAAAATAAATTGAAAAGCGTTGCTTTTCCGGCTATCAGCACCGGCATTTTCGGCTTCCCTGTTGATCGGTGCGCCCAAATCATGCTTTCCACAACCATCGAGTACTTGAAGGGAGAAACGAATATTAAACAGGTTGTCTTTTGCCTTTTTTGGGAAAGAGAGCTTCGAAACATTTCTTAAAGAGCTGGGAAAGCAGCTTTAAAAAGGGGTGAATCATGACGTTTCGGACTCGGATACTCCAGGCACATCCGGCAATCCTTGTGCTGGCCAGCTTTCTCTTAGCCATAAGCGTTGGTGCGCTTATGCTCAAACTTCCCATTTCTACCAAAATCGGTTATATTCCTTGGGTGGATGCGCTATTTACGGCTACGTCCGCCGTATGTGTCACCGGTCTGGTGGTGGTGGATACGGGAAGCCATTTTACCGTCTTCGGACAATGTGTGATCCTTGCACTTATCCAGATCGGGGGACTCGGCGTGATGACTGTTTCCGTGATTTTATTCCGATGGATCGGCCGAAGCGTCTCATTTCGACAGCGGATGGTGATGCAGGATCTGTTCGCCCATACTCCCCGTGAAGATATCTTTAGTCTCGTGAGAAGCATTTTTTTATTCACGCTCAGCGCAGAAACCATAGGGGCTGTTTTTCTGACCATCCACTGGAGCCAGGAGTTTCCTCTCTTGCGTGCTGTCTATACAGCGGTCTTTCACTCGGTTTCAGCTTTCTGCAATGCCGGCTTTGCCTTGTTTGCCGACAGCATGGTGCATTGGAGCGACAGCTTCTTTCTCAACGTGACCGTCTGTAGCTTAATTGTTGTTGGAGGTCTCGGGTTCCCGGTCCTCTACGATCTTAGGTCCTGGTTTACCAGACGAAGGGAGAAACAAGTTCGTCTGTCAATACAAACCAAGACTGTATTGTTGACGACTGTGATCTTGATTGCGTCCGGAGCCTTGATGTTCGCGCTCTTGGAAGGGCAGGCCTTGAAGAAATCAGAATCCTTTCCACACCAAATATTGGTGCCAGTATTTCAATCCATAACCTGTCGCACTGCCGGATTCAACACGGTCGACATCTCTTCTTTAAGGGATGCCACCCTCGCCATGATTATCTTCCTTATGTTTTTCGGTGCCTCACCGGGTTCTTGCGGTGGCGGGGTCAAGACTACGACATTGGCGCTCCTGACAGCATTCACCTTGAGCCGGATGAAAAAAGGGCGGCGCGTCAATATTTTTAAAAAGAGCATTCCCAATGCAACTGTGACCCGGAGTGTGTCGCTCACTCTCGTTTCCATAGGAATCATTGGTGTAGTTTTGTTTTTGATGCTTGTGAGCGACTCCGCAAGCGGCCATGCAATCGTCAGCCAACAAAGAGTTTTCCTTGCGTATTTCTTTGAGACGGTATCGGCGTTCGGTACAGTAGGTTTGTCTATGGGTGTAACACCGGAACTCAATATGTGGGGTAAGTGCTTGATTATTTTAATGATGATCATCGGGCGGGTGGGAGTGCTCACATTCTCCTACATCATTGTCGGGACGGGTACCACGAACGGAGTTGAGTACTCCGAAGAAAATCTGATGATCGGGTAAACAAAAGGAGTGGACATGAAACGTTTTGCAGTCATAGGGCTTGGCAATTTCGGGTTTCACGCCGCCAAGGCTTTATTCAAAGAGGGAAATGAGGTTATTGCAATCGACAGGGACAAGGCCCGGGTGCAGGCTATCGACCCCTATTCCACAGAGGCGGTGGTGCTTGATGCTACGGATAAAGAGGCTTTGAGGTCACTCGGCTTAGAAAACATGGATGGGGTAATTGTTTCTACTGGCACCCAGATCAGCACTAGCATCCTCATATGCCTTTATCTGAAAGAGGTTGGGGTTAAAAAAATCCTGGCTAAGGCACTCGATGACGACCATGAAAAAATCCTTAAGAGGGTGGGGGCTACCGAGATCATTCACCCAGAACGGGAGATGGCCCTGCGCGTATCCCGTAGCCTATCCCGACCAAATGTGCTGGATTTTATTCCGCTTGCAGAGGAGTTCGACCTTGTCGAGGTTGGGCCACCTAAGGAGTTCATCGGAAAAAGTCTTAAGGAACTAAATCTGCGTGCCAAGCACAATGTGCACATCATCGCTATCCAGGAACTGGTACCAGAGAACCTCATCCTAATCCCACCGGCGAACTTTGTGATAAAGGATAGCGATATTCTGATCATGCTGGGCAAGTCCGATGATATTAAAAAGATTAAGGGACTGAAGTAGAGAAAACAGTTGACAGACTGGGTTATCTTAAAATATCAATATATTTTACCTAATATTATATAAAAAACAGGCAGGTGTTTATGATTATCTACAAAGAGTCTGCTCCCGCTGCTCAAGAGTATCATGAATTATTTGTAAGCACAGGCTGGACACGGGTAATACAGGTTTCAGCCGATGATCTAATGACTGCCATTAATAACAGCTGGCATTGGGTTACTGCTTATGAGGATAATAAATTGGTGGGCGTGGGGAGAGTTATTTCTGATGGTTTGCTGTATGCTTTAATTTGCGATCTGATCGTCCTTCCCGCAAATCAAAAACACGGGGTCGGGGGTGGCATTTTATCGAGGCTAACCAAGAAATGCAAGGAAGCAGGAATAAGGCGCGTTTGGCTGTTTGCTGCTCCGGGCACCTCTCTTTTTTGCCAAAGAAACGGCTTTATCGCCCGGCCCGCAAACGCGCCCGGAATGCAGTTGGTATAGAAGGAATTTTTTTCTTATCGTTGATTTCTCGATGCCAATCCCGCGCAAGCCCGCCTGCGGCTAAAATAGCTTAAGCAACAGCATGAAAAAGTTGTGTTCTCCTCCGAGCGCTTTTAATGGGGGTATGGTTTGCCTTTCAAAATTTTTCTGACCATAAGCTTGATGAAGCCGTAAAAATTTGGAAATCAGATGGCACAGTAAAAGGCTCCAGATGCAAGGCGCGCAAATCCGACGGAATGAGGCGTACTTACCTGTACGCCGCAATGACTGAGGATGAAGCGCAACACCGCAGATGGACTTTTTACGAAGCCGTCAAGCTTGTCTGGCTTGACAAGGAGAAATAATCTCGATAGGTTTGGGAGAAAAACCGGACGGGCTTTGCCTAAAGGTCGGAAGGGGCTTTTAAGTGTTCTTGCTTGTGTTTAAAAAATTTACCCGAAATTTTTTATCCCCGCTTTTTACTCTTCTTTTCACTTACATGGCTGGGCTTGTGGCTGGGCTTTTCTGGCATCCGCAAGCAACAAATATTTTTATTATCGTTTGCTTTTTTTTAGTCCTGGGTGTCTATGCTTTGTTAAAAAAACGCCCGTCCTTGTCGAACCTTGCGCTTTTTCTCGGGATTTTTTTAGTAGGGGTTCTCTCTGTTGCGCGTTATCTCCAGCCAGACTTTCCTCCCCACCATGTTTATTGCTGGGCGCAAGATCGTCCTTTAACCGTGGAAGGGTTTCTTTACCGTCCGGCAGAATATTTGCCCCAAAAGACCCACCTTTATGTTCGGGCGCAATGGATCATAATCTCCAAGAAAAAATATCCGGTAGCCGGAAACATTTTCCTCACTATAGAAGATTTCCAAGAAAGCTTTTTGGTTTATGACCGAATTATTTTTTCAGCCCGTTTACGCAAACCCCGCAACTTTGGAAACCCCGGGGGGTTTTATTATGTGCGGTGGCTTGCTTTTCAGGATATCTATGTAACCGGGTATGTGTCCAAGGAACAAGGCTTGGTTAGGCTGGGGCTGCCGCAACACAGGTCCTGGTTAAGAAAAATAGATGCGTTTCGAAGCACGATTCGAGAAAGCATTAACTCCGCCGCGTCTCCTCCGGCAAACTCTTTTCTGCGGGCCTTGCTTTTAGGTGAACAAAGCGCCATACCCGATGAGATCAATGAAGCTTTTGCCCGCACCGGGACTGCTCATATCCTCGCCATTTCCGGACTTAATATTGGAATTGTTGCTGCTTTCTTTTATTTTCTTTTTAAACGCATTTTGAGCTTCTCCGAGTTCCTCCTTTTGAAAACCAATGTTCCCAAGCTCGCTGCCGCTCTGTCCGTTCTCCCGGTTCTCTTCTACGCCATGATTGCAGGGGCCGGGGTTTCGGTGCAAAGAGCTTTCATCATGACTGTTACATATATAGCCGCCCTTCTTTTTAATAGAGAAAGGGATTTGTACCATGCCACTGCTTTGGCTGCGTTAGTGATTCTTGCTACCCAACCTCCCGCTCTGTTTGGAGCCTCGTTTCAGCTCTCTTTTGTATCAGTTTTAGGAATTGTCTTCTTTGCCCAGAAAATCCTTTCTCTCCTTCCCCGGCAAGACAAGCTGCTTCAAAAATTAGAGCCTCCCTGGTGGAGAAAAATAAAGTATCAACCTCTTATTTTTATGGTGGTCACTTTTGCGGCTATGCTTGCAACGGGGCCTTTGGTCGCGTACCATTTCAGTTTTTTTTCTTTTTCTGGACTTGTTGCCAATTTACTCATTGTCCCCCTGGCCGGGTTTTTGATCGTGGTGCTGGGATTAATCGGCGTTTTATTAATTCCATTTTCATCGTTTATTGCTGGGTTTGTTTTTTACCTTTCGGGTCTCTTGTCGAATGTTGCCATTAAAATCGCCGCCTTCTTGGTAAACATTCCCTGGACGAGTTTTCTTATCCCCACCCCTACACTCATCACGGTGTTCCTTTTCTATTTTTTTATTCTCGCTCTTTTTTGCTGGAAATTTTATGGCTGGCCGAAAAAAATCATCTTTGTCTCCTTGATTTTGCTGGTGGTCAATTCTTTTTATCACCATTCCCGCATAAAACCCCCGACCCTCCTCGTTACCTTTATTGATGTAGGGCAAGGAGATTCAGCCCTTATCCGCTTCCCTGAGGGAAAAACCATGCTCATTGATGGTGGGGGTTTTCCCCATGGAGATTTTGATACGGGTAAGAATATTGTCGTCCCTTTCCTTTTGAGGCAGGGGGTTTGGCAAATAGATTATTTAGTTCTCACTCATCCCCATCCAGATCATTACTATGGGTTTCGCTATGTTGCCAAAAATTTTTCGATTGGGGAATTCTGGACCAATGGAGATACGGTGGATGATCCCTGTTTTTTGGAATTGAGAAAAATCCTGGACCAGAGAAAGGTAATTATCCGGAAACTTAACAGCAGTTCGCCGCGGATGCGGATCCAAGGGGTGGATATGGATATTCTCCATCCTCCCCCGGCTTATTCGGGGTCTGGGCAAAGTGTTGATGCTCGACTTAATAACAAGTCTCTGGTTATCAAATTTTCCTATGGGGATATCGGGTTTCTTTTTACGGGGGATATTGAACGGGATGCAGAAAAAATGCTGTTATCAACCGGGAAAGACCTCTTCGCTGATGTGCTTAAGGTGCCCCATCATGGAAGCGCGACATCAAGCAGCGTTCCTTTTATTAACTCGGTCGGCCCCCGGGTAGCCATCTGCTCCGTGGGATTTCGCAATTCCTTTAATCTTCCCCATCCCGGCGTTCTCAAGCGTTTTCAGAAAAAGGGCTGCACTGTATACCGGACCGACTTAAATGGAGCGATAGCAATAGCTACTGACGGCAAAAAAATTCAGGCGCAAGGCTTGCGGCAAGATCGAAAACCAGGAGAGTTTTAATGGATTATTAAGTTATTCTTTCGATGTATTCCCCGGTCCGGGTGTCAATTTTTACCTTATCCCCTTCATTAATAAAAAGGGGGGCTTGTATTACTGCTCCGGTCTCAAGAGTTGCGGGCTTGCTTCCTCCGCTGGCTGTGTCCCCTCGAACCCCGGGATCGGTCTTGACCACGGTAAGCACAACAAACATCGGCACTTCAACTCCAAGGAGCTTTCCTTGATGAAACAGGGCGGTGATATTGATGTTTTCCTGGAGGTAGTTTTTGCTTTCCCCCAACTGATCCTCGGTTAAAAATGTTTGTTCGTACGTTTCTAAGTCCATAAAATAATGCTGCTTCCCCTCTGCGTAGAGATATTGCATGGATTTTTCTTCCAAGTCCGGTTTTTCAACTTTTTCGCCCGCCCGTAGCGTGCGGTCAATAACCCTGCCGGTAGCCAAGTTCTTTAATTTCGTCCGGACAAAGGCGCCCCCTTTTCCCGGCTTTACGTGCTGGAACTCGACAATACTGTAAGGTGTGCCCTCTAGTTCTATTTTTAGGCCCCGCCGAAAATCACTGGTGGAATACATCGTTCAACCCCCTAATTTATAGGATCTTTAACTTTTTGGGCACAAGGGTAAGCACCTCACAGCCTCCCCGGGTTACCACGATCATATCTTCGATCCGAACTCCTCCCCAATTGGGAAGATAAATTCCCGGCTCAATGGTAAAGACCATCCCTTCTTCCAGGATTTCGTTTTTTAACGGAGAAATGCGCGGCTCCTCGTGCAAAGAAAGCCCCACTCCATGGCCGGTCCCGTGTCTAAAGTATTTTTCAAATCCTTTTTTTTCTATATAGCCTCGGGCTGCTTTGTCTATCTTTTGTGAAAAAACGCCCGGCTTGATTTTCTCAATCGCTCGATCGTGAGCTGTTTTTACAATGTTAAAAATTTTTTTTTGTTTTGGGGTAGGGGTTCCCATCACCATAGTACACGTCTCGTCGCTGCAGTATCCCTGGTATCGGATCCCAAAATCTATCATAATCAATTCCTGGGTTCCAATCCTTTTTCCGCTCGCAACCCCATGAGGCAGGGCTGACCGCTTTCCGCTCGCAACAATAATATCAAAAGCTAATTTATCCGCTCCCGCTTCTTTTACCGCAGATTCGTAGGTTGTGGCAACTTCTTTTTCCGTGACTCCGAATTTTATTTTCTCTTTCATTTTTTGAAATCCTTGAGTGGAGATTGTTATCGCCCGGCGAATAACCTTTATCTCCTCCTTTTCTTTTTTCATCCTGAGCGTGCGCAATCCTTCTTCTGTGGGGATGAGGGCTGTGCCCGAAAGTCCTTTTTCCAGTTGTCTGAAGTCGGCGTAAGAAATCGCCTTTGCATCAAACCCCACCCTTTTTACCTTAAGTCGGTTTATTAATTTTATGGTGTCTTCGATCCGTTTTGAAATTTTGAGAGTTTGGAAAAGCGGCGCTTCGAGCTTTGCCTGGGTAGTAAAGCGGGAATCAACGAGTAAAAAAAGAGCCTCCGGCGCCATCAGCGCAGAGGCCTCATCTCCTGTGAAACCACTGAGGTATCGAATGTCGGTCAGGTCATTTATTAAAAGAGCTTCAACCTTCTCCTTTTTTAAAATCCGAAGCGCCCGGTCAATCCTTTTTTTCTCATTAAGCTGTCTCTCCATTCTTCCCACTACTTAGGTTTTGCGGGCTGAAATTTTTATTCTATTAGTAGCTTTTTTTAAAGCTAAAACCACCTCTGAAAATTGGCTGTCGTCGGAGGACAAGCTTTTTAGTTTTTCTTCGGCTTGAATCTTGGCGGCTTCAGCTCTTTTTGTGTCAATTTCCTGTGCCGGTTCAGCGGTTTCTGCCAAAATAATTACTTTATCGTTTCCTACTTCGGCAAATCCACCACTAATAGCTAACCAATATTCCCGATTATCTTTTTTTATTGCTACTTCTCCTGTTTCCAAAGTAGTAACCAAAGCGGCGTGTCCGGGCAAAACACCAAACTCTCCAAGGCTTCCCGGCGCGGTAACCGTCTCTATTGAATCACTAAACACCGTTTTTTCTGGGGTAAGAATGTCTAAATGGATCGCGTCTGCCATGTTTGTCTCTTTTATCCTGCTAATCGTTTTGCTTTTTCAATTACTTCTTCAATGCCGCCAACCATATAGAAGGCCTGCTCCGGAAGTTCGTCATGCTTTCCTTCGATTATTTCCTTAAACCCTCGGATTGTGTCCTCCAGCTTTACATACTTCCCGGGAGTGCCGGTAAACTCTTGAGCGACAAAAAATGGCTGGGAAAGAAATCGTTGAATTTTCCTTGCTCGCGCCACCGCCATTTTATCTTCATCAGATAATTCTTCCATACCCAAAATAGCAATAATGTCCTGAAGGTCTTTATACCGCTGAAGAATCGCCTGCACTTCCCGGGCCACTCGGTAATGCTCTTCTCCGACCACTTTGGGATCAAGAATCCGGGAGGTTGAGTCCAGGGGATCAACCGCCGGATAGATGCCGAGCTCTGCAATCTGCCGGGATAAAACGGACGTTGCATCCAGGTGGGCAAAGGTGGTTGCGGGCGCAGGGTCGGTCAGGTCATCTGCGGGAACATAAATGGCTTGTACCGAGGTGATCGAGCCTTTATTGGTTGAGGTAATTCTTTCCTCAAGCTCGCCCAGGTCTGTGGCTAATGTGGGTTGATACCCCACGGCTGACGGCATGCGGCCCAAAAGCGCCGAGACTTCAGAGTTGGCTTGGGTAAAACGAAAGATGTTGTCAATAAAGAGCAAAACGTCTTGCCCTTCTTCATCCCTAAAGTATTCTGCTGCCGTCAAAGCAGAAAGACCCACGCGGGCACGGGCGCCCGGGGTCTCGGTCATCTGTCCGTAAACTAAGGCGCACTTTGAAATAACCCCTGATTGTTTCATTTCCAACCACAGGTCATTTCCTTCTCTGGTCCGCTCCCCCACGCCTCCAAAAACTGAATAGCCTCCGTGGTGAACCGCAATATTGTGGATCAGTTCCATAATAATAACTGTTTTCCCAACCCCGGCACCTCCAAACAGACCGATTTTCCCTCCCTTTGAATAGGGCTCCAATAAATCAATAACTTTTACTCCGGTTTCAAGCGCCTCCACCGCCACATTCTGGTCGACAAACGAAGGAGCTGGCCGGTGAATGGGGTAGCGCGTTTTCGCGTTGACCGGGCCCATTTCATCAACCGGCTTTCCGATTACATTGATTACCCTTCCGAGGGCCTCTTTTCCCACCGGCATGGTGATCTGTTCTCCTCGATAAACCCCTTTTTGGCCCCGCACTAAACCATCGGTGGTTTCCATGGCAACACATCGAACGGTATCGTCGCCGATATGTTGGGCCACCTCAAGGATAAGATTCCATTCGGTATCATCAACGTTTGGGTTAGTGAGTTCAATGGCTCCATAAATTGCCGGGAGGTTTCCGGTATCGAACCGCATATCAACCACCGGGCCAATAACCTGCGTTATTTTCCCTTCGCTTACTGCTTCTCTGGTCATTAGTGATTATCCTCCTTAAAGGATATGGGTTATTTTTTTAAAGCTTCGGCTCCACCAACGATATCTAAAAGCTCCTTGGTTATAGCAGCTTGTCTTGCTTTATTATAAATTAAGGTTAGATCCGTAATTACCTCCCTGCAGTTATTAGAGGCTGTATCCATGGCCGTCATCCGCGCAGCGTATTCGCTGGTCTGAGATTCTAAGATGGCTTTTAATATCTGACTTTCAAGGTATTTTGGTAAAAGCTGGTCTAAAATTTCTTTTTGGCTTGGTTCAATTATATAATCCTTCGGGGCCTCGGCCTCTGTCCCGGCCGGGGTGGTGGAAATGGGCAGAATGGTTTCTTGGGTTATTTCATATCGGACTACTGATTTAAACGACGAATAGTAAAGACGAACCTCGCTCCATTCGCCGGTCAAAAAATATTTTTTTGTTTCCCTGGCAATGTCTGCGGCTAATTCATAATTAGTTCTTTCACGGTCTTCGAGGTATTTCTTTTTTATTTCAAAATGTTTTTTTGAAAAAAAATCACCTCCCTTTTTCCCCACCGCAAGGAAGGATGCTTTCCCCAGGCCTTCTCCCATTTTTTTAAGGTCTCTTTCAGCCCTAAAGATTATGTTGTTGTTAAACGACCCGCACAACCCCTTGTCGCCGGTGACCAGTATGATTCCCAGCCTTTTCTTTTCCTCGCTGGAAACAAAGAACGGGTGGTCTTCGGGGGTCATCCCTTTGCACATCTCCAGCACCATACGTTTTGTCGCCTCAGTAAAGGGCCGGGCTTTTAAGGCTTTCTCCTGGGCTTTCCGCAGTTTCGCGGCCGAGACCATTTGCATGGCCTTGGTAATGGTTTGCGTATTTTTTACACTGGCGATTCGCCTTCTTATGGTTCTCAGTGTTGCCATTATTCTTCAACGATAAATTTTTCTTTAAATTTTCCAAGCGCTTCTTTAAGCTTTTTATCAATATCCTCAGTCAATTCTTTCTTGGTCTTAATTTCATCCAGCAGGCTTTTGTAATTATTTTCCAGAAAATCAGAAAGCTCGGCCTCAAAACGGGCCAAACACGATTCGGGATAGTTATCAACATACCCCTGGGTGCCGGCATAGATAATAACAATTTGTCTTTCTACCGGGAGCGGGCTGTATTGTCCTTGCTTCAAGAGTTCAACCAGGCGGCTTCCGCGGGCAAGCTGGGCCTGGGTAGCTTTATCAAGCTCACTACCAAACTTCGCGAATGCTGCCAGCTCTCGATACTGCGCTAAATCAAGCCGAAGGCTTCCGGCGATTTTTTTCATGGCCTTGTTTTGGGCGTTGCCTCCAACTCGAGAAACCGAAAGCCCAACATTAATTGCCGGCCTGATCCCGGAATAGAAAAGCTCCGGCTCAAGATATATCTGGCCATCGGTAATAGAGATCACATTAGTAGGAATATAGGCGGAAACATCTCCCGCCTGAGTTTCGATGATTGGAAGAGCGGTTAAAGAACCGCCACCCAAAGCATCGTTTAGTTTTGCTGCTCGTTCCAGCAGCCGGGAATGAAGATAAAAAATATCTCCTGGATAAGCCTCCCTTCCCGGAGGTCTTCTTAATAAGAGAGACAGCTGACGATAGGCAACCGCGTGCTTGGAAAGATCGTCATAAATAACCAGAGCGTGCCTCTTGGTATCCCGGAAGTATTCGCCCATGGCGCAACCCGCAAATGGAGCGATATACTGCAGGGGAGCCGGGTCGCTGGCAGTAGCTGCTACCACGGTGGTATATTTCATGGCTCCGTATTTTTCGAAGAGATCGACCACACGGGCAACTGAGGAGCGTTTCTGGCCGATGGCAACATAGATACAAAAAACGTCAGTGTCCCGCTGGTTAATAATCGCATCAAGGGCGACGACACTTTTCCCGGTGCCGCGGTCTCCGATGATTAACTCCCGTTGTCCTCGGCCAATCGGAATCATAGCATCAATCGCTTTAATGCCGGTCTGGAGAGGCTCTTTCACGGGCGATCGGTACACCACCCCCGGAGCTCTCACCTCTACGTTTCGAAATTCTTTAGTTTCAATTTCTCCTTTTCCGTCGATGGGCTTTCCAATGGCATCTACCACCCGGCCTATAAGCGCTTCACCCACGGGAACCTGAGTGATCCGGTTCGTCCTTTTTACCAGGTCTCCTTCTTTGATATGGACGTCTTCTCCAAGAATAGCCGCTCCAACGTTATCTTCCTCCAGGTTGAGAACCATACCTATAATGCCGTGAGGGAACTCTACAAGCTCGTTGGCCATAACATTTTGAAGGCCATAGATCCGCGCAATCCCATCTCCTACGGAAAGCACCCTTCCGACCTCTTTAATGTCTACTTCTTTTTCATATTTACCAATTTGCTCTTTTATTACCTGAGTTATTTCTTCTGCTTTGATCTCCATGATTCTTAATCCTTTTTAGATTAACGTTTCACCTATTCTTTGGAGTTGATTTCTTATGCTTCCATCAAAAATTTTATCTCCCACCTCAGCAATAACCCCACCAATAATTTGTGGCTCAACCACGCTGTTTAAAAGCACCTTTTTTTGGGTAATATCTTCCAGCAACTTTTTAATGCTCTCAAAATCCCCTGTAGAAAGAGGCCGCGCTGTTATTACCCGGGCCTTCACATACCCAGAAATCTGGTAAGTCAAGTCTTCATAAAGCTCTAAAATGGCGGAAAAGTACTGGATCCTTCTTTTGTCCACCAAAAGGCATAAAAAATTTTGGATAGTTTTTGAAAGGTTAATTTTCGCAGCCACCCCCAAGATTATTTTTTTCAGATCTTCGGCTGAATAAAGCGGGTTTAAAAGAGCGCTTTGGAACTCGGGAATTTTTTTTAGTAAATCAGAAAAATTTCTGAGTTCGTCTTTAAACTCCTCGACCCTATTATTCTCTTTCCCGATTTCAATTAATGCTTGGGCATATCTTCGGGCAATCTTTTTATTTAACATACCTTTAGATTACCTTGGGTGTTATTTGGGCAATATAGTCTTTAACCAGGCGAGTATGGTCGTCCTCGTTTATCTTTTCCTTTATAATTTTTTCAGCTCTCTCCAAAGATAATGCGGCGAGTTCTTTTCTTAGCTCTGCCTTGGCTTGTTTTAGTTCTTGTTCGGCAATTATTTTTGCTTGCCATTTAATTATTTCTGCTTCTTTTTCCGAGGCTGTAATAATTCTTTCTTTTTCTACTTCCCCTTCCTTTTCGACGACTTTGCGAATTTCCTCTACCTCTTTATCCAAGAGGGCTATCTTCTTTTCGTATTCCTTAAGCTTACTTTCTGCTAAAGTTTTTGCTTCTTCGGCTTCTTTTAGTGCTTGCTGAATTTTTTCGCTCCGCTCAAAAAAGAAGCTTTTTATGCGTGGAAGGGCAAATATATACAAAACAATGAGAAAAAGAATGAAGTTTATTACACTAAAAATAAAGGGCCAGAGCGTCGAGCCGCCATGCCCACCTTCTTGTGAAGCGCATGCAGCCCCGGCAGGAGCACATAGTGTAATTATTATGAGATAAAAAACATTCATTTCTACACGCTTCTTCCTAAGGCCTTTTGTGCCATCATCTGTCCTATGGCATCAACTTGTTGGTGAAGAGTTTTTTTGGTCTGCGCGGCTTCTTCAGCTATATTTCTCCTCATTTCTTCCAAAAACCCTTGGGCTTCTTTTCTGGCTTTATCTATCGCGGCCTCTCTTTTTTCAGCTCCTTCTAAAATAAGTTTTCTTTTTAGTTCAAGCGCTTCTTTTCTGGCCTGGCGAAATTTTTCATTATATTGCTCGAGGGTTTTTTCAGCTTTTTCCTCAACCTGGTCGGCTTGATTTAAAAATCCTTCGGTTCTTTCTTCTCGTTCCTGAAGAATTTTTAAAATAGGCCTAAAAAGAATCTTGTTAAGAAACCACAAGACCAATAGGAAAATAAGTCCTTGAATAACAAGCAAGCCCGGAACAATACCGATTCCTATAATATTTACCGAAGAAAACATGTTACATCTTCGTCCGGAGTAAGAACGCGATAACAAAAGCGTAAAGCACAAGGGATTCGATAAAAGCCAGCCCCAAGATATAGGGGACAAACATTTTATCAGCTGCACCAGGGTTTCGAGCAATACCCTCTAAGGAAGAACCGGCAGCCCGGCCCTGACCAAGACCGCCGCCAAACGCCGCTAATCCAATTGCTAAGCCAGCGCCAAGACCAATCAACCCCTTTGACATCGAACCATCAGCAGCACCCGCTGCTCCTTCTTCTGCAAATACCGGTGAAGATATTAAAAGCATCAACCCTATTACCATAACCGCAGTTCTCCATTTTCTCATGACTTGCCAACCTCCTTTTTAAAAAAATTATTAATGTTCATGAGACACGGCCAAACCTATATATACTGTTGAAAGCGTGGCAAACACAAATGCCTGAATAAGCGCCACCATTAAACCCAACACCAAAAAAATGACCGGTACAACCAATGGAACAAGCCCCGAAAAAATAGCCAACACCGCATGGTCTCCGGATATATTTCCATAAAGCCTAACCATAAGTGAAAACGGTCGAAAAAGATGGCTGATGATCTCAATAACAAACATGAGTGGGGCCAGATAAATAAGCGGGCCGGCAAAATGTTTTAAATATTTTATCCCGTGTTCTTTAAACCCTTGGTAGTTGTAATATAAAAAAACTATTATTGCACACGCACCATTGGTATAAAGATTGCTGGTAGGGGGAAGAAAGCCGGGGATAAGCCCTAAGAGGTTACAGAAAAGGATAAAAATGAACAGGCTCCCAATTAAAGGGAGATATTTTTCCGCGCGGTGTCCGATAATATCCTTCATTATATTAACGGTGGCTTGAATGACTAATTCAAAGAAATTCTGGAAAGAAAGTTTTTGGGGGGGGATAAGTGGGTTGGGTGATTTTTTTATGGAATTAAAAACCTTTGCGGAAATAATAAAAAGAACGGCCGTAATAAAAATGGTAGTAAAAATAAGCTGTCTTTTTGGGTCATCAGCAATAAAGGGCAATAAAGAAAACCAGGTAAAACCGTGTTCCATGGGGGGTCCCCTTTATTTTAAAATTGAATGAAAACTCATTCATTATGAAGGGGGTTGTTTATCATTATCAAAGGTGGTTGTCAAGAATTTTTTGTTTTATTTCTCTGTGAGAGTCTTTTTAAATTTCCTAACGATAAAAATTCCTGTATTTATTCCGGCAGCTATTCCTCCCACAAAAAAAATCATCGTTAGCCAAGGAAAGGTCTTAAAATAATTGTCGAGCCAATATCCAACCACAAACCCCCCCACTAAAGAGGCGGCTAAGTCAAAGGCAAGAGCCAAGAATATTCCATATTGTTTTAGATATTGGTGTGTGATTTTAACAACAGCAAAAAGAGATTAATAATTAACTTGTTTTTTGCGAGGGGAAAATGCTTTCAAGGCTAATAATTAAAAGAATTATTGAAAAACCAGCAATAAAGGCAAAAATATCTACTACTTCGTGGCTAACTAAAAAAAATAATACTCCGAATAAAATAATTAATTTGATTATATATGTTATTACTACGGGTGTCTTACGTGGGCTGCTTTGTTGAAAAACCTTTTCTCCTGTCTTACTTAAAACAACAATATTTATCAATGAAAGCCCTCCTCCTATCAACACCCCAAAAAAAATTTTTTTTGATTCAAAAAACAGGCTTGCCGCTGCTAAAAAAAATAAAATAAATAAAGCTCTTTTTTCCGATTCTACAAGCTTCTTTTTAGTCGCTTCTTTTAAATCCTCCATTTATTCTTTTATTTCCATCGGCATTATTACACAGGTATATTCATCATCATTTAGTGGGTTTATTATAACTGGACTGTCTTTGTCTTTTATTTTTATAACAACCTCTTCTCCATCGATGGCGCTTATACTATCAATAAGATACCCCGCGTTAAATCCAAGTTTAATATTTTCTCCTTCATAAACCATTGCAATAGTCTCTCTTCCTTCCCCAAAAACCGGGTTTATGGTAAAAATCTCCAGTATATCTTTGTCAAAAAACAGGTTGATCGCCTTTGATCTTTCTTCGGCAATAACGGAAATTCTTTTTAAGGAATTTAAAAGATAAAGCCGATTAATAATCGCTTTATTTTTCGTTTCTTCAGGTATTGCTTGTTTATAATTTGGAAACTCTTCATCAATAACCCTTATTGACAAGACCATATTTTCTTTTTTAAATATCCCATTATTCTGTTTTAAAAGAAGAAATAAGTTTTGATTGTCTAAACCCTCATCCAACATCTTTTTTAATTCTAAAAGACCTTTTTTGGGGAAAAGAAGTCCTTTTTCGAGTGGTTCTATTTTTAAAATTCTTTGTTTACCAACCCCTTCTATTTCCTTATCAATCATTGATAATCTATGTCCGTCGGTTGCAACCATCCTAATTACGTCTTTTCCTGCTTTTATTATTTTTTCAAAAAATACTCCATTTAAATTCACTCTTGTTTCATCGTTTGACGCGGCGAAGATAGTTTTTTCAATCATTTCTTTTATATTTTTTTTATTAGCTTCCTGAAATTCTTCTCCTTCTAAAAAACTTATTTCAGGGAATTCCTTGGCATCTACCCCGACGACATTAAAAAAAATATTATCTGTGGTAATTTCTATCCAATTATTTTCCTTTTTTTTAAAATAAATTTCTTTATCCGGCATTTCTTTTATTATTTCAAAAACCTTTTTAGCATCTAAAACCATACTACCTTCTTCAAAAATTTCAGCTTCTAAAAATTCTTTTATACTTACCTCTAAGTTTGTAGCACTTATTTCTATTTGATCACCCCTTGTTTTTATCAGGATATTGGAAAGAATGGGTTTAATTTCTCTTCGTTCTATAATACTTTGAACTTTTTGAAGAGCCTTTAATAGTTTTTTATAGGATATTTTAAATTTCATATTCTTTATTATTTAAAAAAATATATTATAAAAGAGTTAAGTTATTTTTAATATTAAGAGAAAAATAAACAAAAAGAATGAAGATGGTTGTTAATATTTGTTTAAAAAAACATTTAATCCATTTAATAAAATAATCTTATATCACTGAAATTATTTTTTTAAAATAATTAATATTTATTAATTTTAAAAAATATGTTTTTGAATGTGTATATTAATCATTACCCCAACGCTAAATAAAGAGATCGCGAGCGAAGAACCACCATAACTAAAAAGCGGAAGCGTTATTCCAACTGTTGGCAACAAACCAAGGGTCATACCTATATTTATGATAATTTGCCAAAAAAACAAAACAGTTATCCCATACCCAAGGAGTAACCCAAAACTATTTTTAGCAGAAGAGGTTATAAATAAAAAACGAAAGAGTAAAACAATATAAAGGAAAACCAAGACTAACGCCCCAGCAAAACCCCATTCTTCACAAAAAACCGAAAAAATAAAATCAGTATATTTTTCCGGAACAAAATTAAGTTGAGATTGTGTTCCTTTTAAATAACCTTTTCCAAAAAACTTTCCCGACCCAACCGCAATCTTGGATTGAAGGACCTGATAACCTTTTCCCAGCGGGTCTAAGGAAGGATTTAAAAAATGGACAACCCGGTCTTTTTGGTAATCTTTTAATAAGTAGTTCCACGAGAGGGGAAAAAAAAGAAACGCACAAAAAAACAAAATAAAGAGAGTTCGAAGCCGAACTCTTACAAAAAAAACCAAAGAAAAAAATATTAAAACCAAAAGAAGCGCAGACCCAAGGTCTGGTTGAAGAAAAATAAGAAAGAAAGGGATGATTAAGAAACATCCGGGAATAGACAAAAAAGACAAACTGAAACCTTTTGGGTCAAACTTATTTTTAAACCACTTTGCCAACACGATAATAAGGGAAAGCTTTACAAGCTCGGAGGGTTGAATATTAAACAGACCAAGGGAAAGCCAGCGCCTTGACCCAGAAATAAATTTACCCTGAAAAAGAACTAAAACAAGAAGGAATATAACAAAAAAATAAAAAAAATAACCAAATTGTTCTAAATACGAATAGTTTAAAAAAGATCCTAAAAACAACAAAATAATCCCTAAAAAAAGCCAATAAACCTGTTTTTTATAAACAGCTCCCACGGCGTTAATCGAAACACTCGCGCTATAAAGATTAAAAATCCCAAAACCTACAATTAACAGAGCAATAAAAAAAAGACTCAAATCAAAACGGGTGATCAAACGCCGATCAAAAAGAAAAAAAGTGGAAAACATATCTACAGCCCCTTATTCTCAATATAATATTTAATTACATCCCGGGCGATTGGAGCAGCAGCGACCGAACCAAAACCACCATGCTCAACCAAAACCACAACAGCTATTTTGGGATTATTAAAGGGAGCAAAAGCAAAAAACCACGCATGGTCTTGCAAATAACTTGGCAGCTCAGAACGCATCTCCCCAGGGGGCAAACCAACAACTTGGGCGGTCCCGGTTTTTCCCGCTATTTCTATCCCTACCACCCGGGCAATCTTTGCGGTACCATTTTGTCCTTGAACAACCCGTAAAAGAGATTCCCTAATAATATTAATAGACTCAGGCGAAATGGATATTTGAGGAATATCATCTTTTAATATTCCACGTTCGCCTTCCAATTTTTTAACCAAGGAAGGGGTGGGCAGCTTTCCTTTATTTGCAATCGTGCTGATCAATACGAGCATTTGAAGAGGAGTGGTTACATAAAAACCCTGACCAACTGCGCAGGATAGTGTTTCCCCTTTTTGCCAAGGAATGTGGAAAGTCTTTTTTTTCCACTTACTGGTGGGCACCAGCCCTCCCTTTTCGTTTTCTAAAATTAGACCGGTAGGGTTTCCCAACCCAAATAACTTTGCATAATATGCCAAAGAGTCAACCTCGACCAAATGCCCAACCTGATAGAAGTATACGTCGCAGGACTGTTCTATGGCGTCAAAAAGATTTAAAGTTCCATGGCCGCCCTTTTTCCAACACCGATAAAGACGATTTCCAAACCTAAAAGAACCGTTGCAAAAAATCTTCGTTTCCGGTGTTATTTTGCCCTCTTCTAAGCCCGCGATTGCGGTAACTATCTTAAACAAAGACCCAGGGGGATAAAGTCCCTGGATGCCTTTATTGGTAAGGGGATGAAAAGGGTTTTTTATTAATACGCTCCAGTCGTTAGAAGATATTCCCCGAGAAAAAAGGTTGGGGTTAAAAGAAGGGTGGCTTACAAAGGCCAAAATCTCGCCTGTATTTGGGTCCATGGCGATAACGGCACCGTTTTTTTCTCCTAAGGCTTGATCCGCAAAACCCTGAAGGCCTAAATCAATAGTCAAAAAAATATCTTTCCCGGGAACAGGATCGACCGAACCCAGAACCCCCTTTTTTCTTCCCAGAGAATCGACTTCAAACTGAAGCCAACCAGAGCGTCCTCTAAGAGAATTTTCAAAAACTTTTTCTATCCCTGATTTACCCAAAAAATCACCGGGGGTATAGCTTGAATATTCTGGCTGGGATAGCTCAGATTTATTTATTTCACCCAAATAACCAAGCACATGAGCCAGATCTTCTTTTAAAGGATAATTTCGTTTTGGGAAAAACTCAACCACCACGTTGGGAAGGTCTAATTTGTGGAATTCTATCCCGCTCAATTCTTTCCGGTTTACATCCACCTTAATTTTAATTGGTTTAAACCGAGGGAGATATAAAGAATTTTTTACTTTTTTTATAATCTCCTGCTGATCAAGGTTTAAAATTTCACTCAGCAAGGGAAGGATCCCGTTAAGCTGTTTTATTCCTGAATACAAGAGAGAAACATCAAAGGAAGGCGTGTTGTTTGCGAGAACCCGGCCATTTCGATCATAAATGACGCCCCGAGGGGCAGGTATTTCTTGGATTTTGATCCGGTTATTTTCAGAAAGATCAAAAAAATAATCTCCCTTTACCACCTGAAGATAAAAAAGCCGGACAAAAATTATAAAAAAAACCAGAAAAACAAAAAACTTTAAAAAGCCAAGTCGTTGCGAAAGGGCCTCGATTATTTCTTGATCAAAATCCATAAGCCTATTTTGTCTGTCGTTCTTCTATGAACTTTTCAAATTTATTAACAAGAGGAAAAATCAGAAAAGATAATAAAAAAGTAAAAAAACCCTGCGACAGAGAAGTTTTTAAAATGGTCGCAAGAGTTCCCCAGTTTTTTTCCATCAGCCCAAACAACAGGTGAACTAAAAGAGAGTCTAATAAAAACAGCAAGAGAACCACACCCACCCAGAGGAGCTTGTTTTCCAAAAAAAGCAATTTCTTGAGAATTCGAACAAAACAAAACAAAACCAACCTTAAAAACAAAAAAATACCCATGACCCCCCCTGAAAACAAGTCCATTAAAAAACCAAGCCACATCACCAAAAAACAGCCCTGAACCGGCTTTTGAAAAAGGCATATATAAAAGGTGAGGGGGATGGTAAAGTCGGGCTTTATCGGGAAGAGATAGCAATTTGCTATCGGGTTCGTCTGCAGAACTATACAGAACAGTCCAAAAATGGCTAAAAAAAGAAACTCCCACATAGACTATGACGCCAGATCGAGGACAACAAAGACTTCTTCGGTTTTCTTAAAATTCACCATCGGTTGAATAATTACTTCTTGAAAGGCAGAAAGCCTATCTTTTTTTAGGGAGACGATTTTGCCCACAATAGTTCCTTTGGGAAAAAATCCTTCTAATCCAGAAGCTATTACCCAATCGCCCAAGCGAACATCTTCTGATCCCAGCACATATTTCATTTGGCAAAACCCTCCTCCGATACCTTCCACCACTCCTTGAGTGCGAGTTCTTTGAACAAGAGCGTCCAAAGCAAAGCCTTGATCGATTAAAAGGAGAACCACGGAAAACGAATCTGCCTCCTTTAAAATCCTTCCCACCGCGCCATCAGGACATAAAACCGCCATCCCCTTTTTTATCCCTTTGTTCCGCCCTTTGTTAATGGAGAAAGACTCAAAATACAACGAAGCGTCAACTCCAACAACTTCAGCCGCCACCAGTTTAAGGGGGTTATTTTTTTTAAATTCTAAAAGTTTCCGAAGCCTTTGATTTGCTAAAGCGGATTCCCGGAGAAAAACATTTTCCTGACGAAGCGTTTTGATTTTTTGGTTTAATATTTGGTTTTTGTTTTCGGTTTCGATCAAAAAAATATATTGCTCCCAAACGCGAACAGGAAAAGAAAAAACCGTGTTTATAGTTTTCTGGAAATAAGAAACCACAGAAAACGCCCCAGGTTCTATAAAGCGAAACCCCGGAGGATGCTTTAAGTTATAGAAAAAATAGAGAAAAACAGCCAATAAAATCAAGAGGACAAAAAGGGGGAAACCATACTTTCGAGAAAAAATTGACATAACAGGAAAAACTTCCCGGGAGGTGATGTTTAATCCCGAAGCATAACGTTTTTTAGAAGGTCCAGTTCATCCAGGGCTTTTCCAGAACCCAGCACGACAGCCGTAAGGGGGTCATCAGGGATAACAAAAGGCAAGCTGGTTTCTTCTTGAAGAAGAACATCAAGATTTTTCAACAATGCGCCCCCGCCTACCAAAACTATCCCCTTATCGACAACGTCTGCTGCTAATTCTGGAGGAATCCGCTCTAAGGCGGATTTAACTACCTCAACAATACTCTTTATCGGCTCCCTTAAGGCGGTCATTATTTCTTCGGAGGTTATCTCTAAAGTTTTGGGGACCCCCAGGACCAGATCGCGACCTTTCACATCAGCGGTTTTTATTGTTTCTTCTGGATAGGCGGTTCCAATAGTCATTTTTATCATCTCTGCGGTTCGCTCTCCGATCAAGAGGTTATGTTTCCGTTTTATATAATTCACGATTGCTTCATCCATTTTATCCCCAGCCACCCGGATTGATTGGCTGAAAACTATTCCTGAAAGCGAAATAACCGCCACCTCTGTAGTTCCTCCGCCGATATCAACGACCATATTCCCCCACGGCTCATCCACCGGAAGACCAGCGCCAATGGCAGCAGCCATCGGCTCTTCAATCAAATAGATCTCACGGGCGCCGGCCTGAAGCGCAGTTTCGCGGACCGCTCGTTTTTCAACCGAAGTAATTCCGGAAGGAACACTAACAATTATTCGGGGTCGAATGAGGTTTCTCCGGTTGTGGGCCCGTTTTATAAAATAGCTAATCATCGCCTCCGTAACCTCAAAGTCCGAGATCACCCCATCTTTCATGGGGCGGACGGTAATGATGTTGCCCGGGGTTCGGCCCAGCATTTTCTTGGCCTCATTGCCAACAGCAAGAATTTTTTTACCCCCCTTACCATCCTTTTGGAGGGCAACTACAGAGGGTTCATTGGCGACAATGCCTTTGCCTTTCACATAAACTAACGTGGAAGCAGTCCCGAGGTCTATGGCCAGATCATTAGAAAACACACCAATAATAGAATTAAGAAATTTCATTTTAATTCCTTGTTTTAAAAGAAAAAATAACTTGGTTCTCGAATAAAAGCACGCGACAACCTAATGCTTAACAGAACCCCTGATTTTTTTCAAGAAAATAATAGAGAGAAAATCTATTTAATGGACATAACCTGGGTAGAGTTGTTTAGGTGTGAATAAGGCACAAGAATTCCTCGGCAGGTGCAGTATAAGCTTTAAAAGGAGGTGATTCGTATTTTTATATAATTGAGTCATCCCTGAAAAAGTCTATTTTGTGAATCTTGAGATCCGATCAGCTTGGTAAGATCACATATTTTCGATGCTCTCGACTCCAAAAGCCAAAATAAAAATGGACAAAAAAGCTCGCAGGAGCTTTCGCAGGCTTCTGTCACATCCCGCATCCGGTCCCCTTTTTCTCCCTCGGTTATGAGTTTCTTTCGCTTCATAATTCACCAGCTTTTTGAGGGTAGTTGCCATTTGCTGGTGATTATGCCATATAAATTTCCTAAATAAAAGAAAATATATCAATTGGTTGAGTGTTTTTTCAGGGACGAATTATATACAGATATTCAGTGGCGTTAAATCAAGTTTTTTGCCTCGTGTGGGGAATGTGACAGGAAAAAAGATTGACAAATAATAATAATATGTTATAGTTTATGCCTTATTGCGGGCATAGCTCAGTTGGTAGAGTGCAAGCTTCCCAAGCTTGATGTCGCGGGTTCGAATCCCGTTGCCCGCTTTGGGGTGGTTTTTTAACCCGCTTCATTTTTTAAGAGCGGGTTTAATTTTTTGTTGATTTTTATTTTTTTTTATATAAAATTAAACCATACGTCCTTAAAAGTGGGCATCTTGGCCCACTTTTTTATTGGGTCAACAAGAGTCATTATTTTTTACGATGGTCTTAACGATACTTGAAAGGGTTTGGGAGTTAGCTGAGCCAATTATTAAGGAATTAAACCTTGACCTGGTTGACATCGAATACCTCCCACAAAGGGGACGGGGAATTGTCCGCATCACGATTGATAAAGACAATGGGGTTACTTTAGACGACTGCACTAAGGTAAACAGGGAGGTCGGGTATATTTTAGAGATCAAGGATTTGTTTTCCCACCCATACCAGCTGGAAGTATCTTCTCCCGGGTTGGAGAGGCCATTAAAGACCTTAGCAGATTTCGAAAAGTTTTTGGGTCGAAAAGTTTCTCTTAAAACCTCTGATCTTTTAAACGGGAAAAGAAATTTTAAAGGAACGTTAAAACAGGTTCAAAACGGCACGGTACTTTTGGAAATGGACGGGGGACTGTGGGAAATTCCTTTTAGTCTTGTTCGGCACGCCAAATTGGTTTATGAATTTCCCGAAAAAGGTTTTTGAGGTTGTCGCATGTTATTCGTTGTAAAAGGGAAAGGAAGATATGACAGGAAAAGGAGAGCAACAAGTATCTTTAGAACGAATCCTGGCAGAAATTCGTCGGGAAAAAGGTATCGATAAGCTTGTTATTATCGACGCTTTGAAATTGGCTTTGTTAACTGCTGCCCGGAAAAAATATGGCCCCAAGGTTGATTTAGAAGCTCAATTTAATCCTGATCTGGGTGAGATCGAACTTTTCAATTTTCGAACCGTTGTGGAAAAGGTCAGGAATGAATTTAAGGAAATTGCTTTGGAAGAAGCTCGGCTTCTGGATGCTGATGTGGAACTTGGAGACAGTTTAGGGGTGAAACTCGAAACCAAAGACTTTGGCCGCATTGCTGCGCAGACCGCAAAGCAAGTAATTATCCAAAAAATAAGGGACGCAGAGGGAGACAACATTTATCAGGATTTCAAAGATCGTAAAGGAGAAGTCGCTGCCGGAAGCGTGCACCGGTTCAATAAAGGAAACATCATTGTTAACTTAGGGAGAACCGAAGCATTGCTGCCCATTGCTGAGCAGGTCTTGGGTGAAACGTTCCGGCAGGGTGACCGGCTCAAGGCCTTAATCGTAGACATCCGCAAATCAAGCCGAGACCCCCAAGTTATCCTTTCCCGGACGAGTCCTCAGTTCCTCGTTAAGCTCTTTGAAATGGAAGTGCCGGAAATAGCCGAAGGGGTTGTAAAGATAAAAGGTGTTGCCCGGGACCCTGGTCTGAGAGCGAAAATCGCGGTTTATTCGGATGATTCTGATGTCGACCCGGTTGGCGCCTGTGTGGGGTCAAAAGGTTCGCGGGTTCAAGGAGTCGTGCAGGAACTCCGGGGAGAAAAAATTGATATTATCCCTTGGTCAGAAGATCCGACCAAATTTGTGTGCAACGCGCTGGCGCCGGCTGAAATCTCCGAGGTGATTATCGATGAAACGGAAAGATCAATGGAGATTATCGTAGAAGACGATCAGCTGTCCTTAGCGATTGGGAAGCGAGGCCAAAATGTTCGGTTAGCCGTAAAACTTACGGGATGGAAGATCGATATCAAGAGCCGCTCACGCGTCAAAGAGCTGTCGCGCGCCGCCTTTAAAGACCTTTTGGCCATTCCCGGGATTGGGAGCATAACGGCGGAACTTCTTTTTAATGAGGAATATTTCTCTGCGCAGGATATTGCTGCCGCGAGCGTTGAGGACCTGGCGAACATTTCCGGCATTGGGGAAAAAAAGGCTCAGAACATAAAAAAAGCGGTGGAAGAATATTTACAAAAACAGTCGGAAGAAGCCTCCTCAGAATCAGCGATAACTGACGATAAATAATAATTTTTTCAGGAGCAACCACCCCAAGAATGACTATGGTAAAAAAAAGAGTCCACGAATTAGCTAAAGAGCTCAACGTAAGCAGTAAGGAACTTGTCAAGACGATTAAAAAGATCGGTATTCCGGTACAAAATCACATGAGTGCCCTTGAGCCTCAAGATGAGGAGCGGATACTGCAATACCTTACTCCACCAGAAGAAAAGAAGGTGGTTGAAGCGCGGGTAAAGCCTTCGGTTATTCGGCGAAGAGTTGAAAGGCTTAAAGTTGAGCCGGAAGAGATGGAAGCTCCTCCTCCGCCCTTGGTAGAACAAGAGCCGGTGATCGAAAGACCAAAGGCAAAAGAAGAACTTCCGGTTGAAAAACCACCAGTTTCAGCGGAACCCCTTCTGGAAAAGCCGTTAGAAGAACAGCCCGAGAGAGTCAAAAAACCGCCTGCAAAGATTTCAGAACCATTCCCTTCACCAGAACAAAAAGCACAAGAACCGATCACGGAAGAAGTTGCTCCAGAGAGAAAAAAGGAAGAAAAGGGAAAAGAACCAATAAAACCCGCCCCCAAACCAATAACCGGGCTAACGCAAATTAAGGAACGGTTAGCTCCCAAAAAGAAACGGGTAAAGCACAAAGAAGAACCAGCCCAAATCATTAAAAAACCGGAGCTTCCCCCCGTGCTCATTGGGGAACCTGAGGTTTCCTCCGAAACAGCCGAGACCAAGCCGAAGAAAAAGCGGATCTTGATTTCGGATGTTGAGCCGTCAGTAGAAAAAATTTTCCGAAAAAAACCAAAACGGGAAACCAAAGTGATAGCTCCTTCTCCCAAAACTTTTCGCAAAAAGGAGAGAAAAGTTTTTCGAGAAGAGAGGGTAGAGCCGGTTATTGCCAAAAAAACAGAAATTACTGTTCCCAAGGCAATTAAGCGTAAAATCAAGATTGCTGAGTTAATTACGGTTGGTGAGCTTGCTAAAAAGATGGGAGTTAAAGCGAGCGCGGTAATAAAGAAGTTATGGGAGCTTGGCCTCATGGCGACCATTAACCAGGCAATTGATATTGATACAGCGCAACTGGCGTCAGAAGAGTTTGGATACGAGGTTGAAAAAGTTTCCTTTGATGAGGAAGAGTTGCTCGCCCGAGAAGAGGATGATGCTGCCAACCTTCATCACCGCCCCCCTGTCATTACCGTGATGGGGCACGTTGACCATGGAAAAACCAAACTGCTGGATGCGATTCGGCAGACGAATGTTACCGCGGCAGAGGCAGGAGGAATAACCCAGCACATTGGCGCCTATCATGTGGATTTACCCCAGGGAGAAATAGTATTTATTGACACTCCTGGTCACGAAGCATTTACCGCCATGAGAGCGCGCGGGTCACAGGTAACCGATATCGTGGTCTTAGTGGTAGCGGCAAATGATGGCGTGCAGGAGCAGACCATTGAGGCAATCAACCACGCGCGGGACGCTAAGGTTCCCATCATTGTGGCGGTAAATAAAATTGATCTTCCTGAAGCCAACCCCGAATTGGTAAAACGGCAATTATCAGAAAAGGGCCTCATTTCCGAAGAATGGGGAGGGGATACGATCTTTGTGGAGATTTCAGCCAAGCAAAAGATCAACATCGACAAACTTTTGGAGATGATCCTTCTTCAGTCAGAGGTATTAGAACTTAAAGCTAACCCTAACAAATTGGCCCGCGGAGTAATTATTGAGTCCCGCCTTGATAAAGGACAAGGCCCCATAGCTACCGTGCTTATCCAGGAGGGTACGTTAACGGTTGGCGATCCTTTTGTGACCGGTCAAGTATTTGGACGCGTTCGGGCAATGCTGGACGATACGGGGAAAAAGATAAAAAAAGCCGCCCCCTCCCATCCGGTAGAAGTAATGGGTTTTCCCGAAACTCCTCATGCCGGAGAGCTTTTTGTTGTCGTGAGCGAAGAACGAAAAGCTCGGATGCTCGCTGAATATCGGCAGCAGAAAGAGCGGCAGATTGAGCTGGCGCAAGGCAGCAAGGTCACTTTAGAAAATTTATATGACAAGATCAAACAAGATGAATTTAAAGAACTTAAACTCATCATGAAAGCTGATGTCCATGGCTCGATTGAGGCAGTGCGAGAAGCGCTGAGCGGCCTCGGCAGTAAAGAGATAAAGCTCAACATTATTCATAGCGCGGTGGGGGCGATTAGCGAGTCTGATGTGATGCTTGCTTTAGCCTCGAACGCAATTATCATCGGTTTTAATGCCGCTCCTGACCAAAAAACTCAAAGTCTGGCTCAAACCGAAAAGGTTGAAATCCGGACCTATTCGATAATTTACGATATCATCGAAGATATTAAAAAGGCCATGGAGGGCCTGCTCGCGCCGCTCCAAAAGGAAAAGAGCATGGGCCGGGCTGAGGTTCTTCAGGTTTTCTCGGTTTCGAAGGTCGGAACGATTGCCGGAAGCAAAGTTGTTGAAGGCAAGATGGTCCGGGGATCTTTAGCCCGGGTATTTCGCAATGGTACGGCAGTCTATGAGGGAAAAATCGCTTCTTTAAAAAGATTTAAGGATGATGTCAAAGAAGCACTCATGGGCTTTGAGTGCGGCATCCTTTTAGAAAATTTTAATGATCTACAAATAAACGACACCATCGAAGCCTATATGGTCGAAGAAGTTGCTCAAAAACTTGGATAATCAGTAAAAGGTCATGGTAGTTGGAATCTGTCAACTGGATATTTTTATCCACGGAAATGATTCTCTCAAAAGGAAACGGCAGATCCTTCGGCAGGTTATCGAGCGGACGAAGAATAAATTTAATGTCTCCATTGCCGAAGTGGGGGATAATGATCTCTGGCAAAGGGCTAAAATTGGTTTTGCGGTAGTGGGAAATGATAAACGCTTTGTCAATTCTTGTCTGGATACGATCAAAAACTTCATCGAGAACTTAACTATCGTCGAAGTGCTTAACGCGGATTGGGAAATTATTCATTACTAATTACGGCTTCGTAAAAAGTTCATCTGCGGCGTTGCGTCCCGACTTGCGGGATCATAGCGGCGTACAGGTAATAAGTACGCCTCATTCCCGCGGATTTGCGCGCCTTTCATCCGAAGCTTTTTACTGTGCCGTCTGATTTTCGCCTTTTCCCGGCTCTATCACCTTTAATCTATAATTCCAGTTTGCGGCGACAATCTTGAGACAACTCAACCCAACTACATGAGGGATCTCTTTGGGTTTATGGTCAGGCTACCGAACCTCTTTTAAAAATTTTTCCAGCACATTCAAGAAAGTGACGATCATGGGGGAAAATAGGATCGAACGAATTTCCACCTTAATAAAAAAAGAAGTTGCCGAGATGCTTCTCCGTGAGGTAAAAGACCCTCGGATCGGGATGGTCACGATTACCGGTGTTACGGTAAGCAAAGACTTAAGAATCGCGCATGTTTATTACAGCGCGTTGGGAAACGAAAAGCAAATCCAGGATTCAGCTATTGGTCTTAAGCAGGCAACAAAGTTTATCCAGCGGGAAATAGGCCGGAGGATTCGTATGAGGTATACCCCGGCCATCGATTTCCAATTTGACCACTCTTTGGAGTACGGAAGCCATATCGACAAAATTCTTAAAGACCTTTCTTTTCCCAAAGAGGAAGAGATTCCAGAGAAAGACGCACAGGATAAATCGGGGCAATAAGCTCAAAAAGATTGGCGATTTCTAAAAAATATTGACAGAGTTCTTAGCTTACAGTAAATTTGTATTTACTTTACGGTCCCATCGTCTAGTGGCCTAGGACACCGGCCTCTCACGCCGGCAACACGGGTTCGACTCCCGTTGGGATCATAGTGATGAGTGAACTCGGCACATTGTTTTTTGCCTGGTTCTAAAATAATTAACAAGCGTTTTATTGTCAGGGGAGTGTGATCTATGGAGCTTGAAAAGCTCGTTTCTTAAAAAAGGAGCGGGGTTTTTTTATTTTCCTGGACAAGATAAGTGTTTTATTGACTTTTTGTCCGCTTAAGATTAAAAAAAAATAATAATATCAAACCAACATTAAGATAATTGCACTGAAGGAAAAGGGAGTACTCGATGAGGGGAGCTTCCATAATTGCTAAGAATAAAAAAAGGCCGAATCACCAAACAAAAAGGTGATCGGCCTTTTTTGTTTTGATGCCGGACAGGTTTACACAAAAAATGATCAACAGGTAAAAATTACTTTTTACATCAAATTTGATGTTGAAACCCAATGGAATTTGAGGTAGAATTTTATAAAAGCACTCAAGATCGCGGCGCGTGATCTGAAGGCGGCAAAAGACCGGAAACGTGACTGGATTGCGAGGAATAAAAAATGAAACAAAGAACGAACTTCGATAAATACCTTGAGGAGCAAATGAAGGATCCCCACTTTGCTACCCGATTTAAGAAAGCCGGGAAAGCCTGGGATATTGCCCTCAAAATCGCTGCCCTTCGTCAGGAGTCGGGGCTTTCTCAGAAAGAGCTTGCCAAAAGAGTCGGCACGTCTCAGCAACAAATAAGTCGCCTGGAATCCTCTTCATATGAGGGACACTCGCTCAGCATGTTGCGCCGCATCGCCGAGGCACTGGAGGCAACTGTTCATATCGACATACAGCGAAGGAGACCAAAAGTCTCTGTTGTTGCCGAGCCACGCGCTCCCTATGGAAAGAAGAGAGCTAAGAGGAAGGCTTGACTTTTCTCTAAATTTATTCAATAAATCAGAGAAAAACCCAAACGGGGGTATAGGTTTAAAAGATGGTTTCGAGGAAACAATATTTGACAATAGTGAGCATAAAACAAGGCCGAATCGCCAGGTATAAAGGTGATGGGTCTTTTCTTGCTTTGGGGTGGAGGCAAAGGAATGCGGAGTTCGATAGTTTTATACATACTCCATACTCATTTATATCAATAGGGAAATCCAAGTATAATCTTTAGACTGATGATTTTTCGCGGCACAAAACTTCCAGATGATGTCAGTATTGCGTTAGACAAAGGCGAACTTGTTATCTTTGTTGGAGCGGGCATATCAAAACCGCCCCCATCGAATCTTCCTTTGTTTGATGGTTTGGTTGTGGAAATTGGCAAGCAATTTGGAATTGGCGTTACAACCGATGAGGTTCGAAGAAAAGAAGACAAAATACTTGGAGGATGGCACGATGCGAAGCATCACGTGCATAAAGCAGCCGCAAAAATCTTGAGTAACGATAAATCAAGGCCAACTCAACTACACAATGAGATATTTAAGGTATTCAAAGAATCAAAGAAAGTAAGAATCGTTACAACCAACTTCGATAAGCATCTTTCTGAAGCCGCTCGTCAGGTCTTTCCCGATGATAAAATTGACGAATATTATGCACCCGCCTTACCCCTTGGCGACGATTTTGAGGGGCTTGTTTATCTTCATGGGTCAGCACTTCTAAAGTCAGAGAGAATGGTTTTAACCAGCGAGGATTTTGGAAAGGCGTACTTTTCCAAAGGGTGGGCAAGGGAATTCCTTCTATCGCTATTTTCCCAATACACTGTCTTATTCGTAGGGTACAGCCATAGCGATGTTTTGGTTAGTTATCTCGCCTACGGTTTAAAACATGCAGGTGTAAAACCCAGATGGTCATTGATAAGTTCAGATTCTAGTGAAGAAGACAGGAAAAACTGGCAGCTCTTGGGTGTTAAGACAGAGAAATATCTTGTTGATAATGACCATCAAGAGAATCCGCATAATTCATTAACGGAGTTTTTCAGAGAGTGGGTTACCTTTGTACATGAATCAATTTTAGATCGAGCAAATAGACTAAAACTTACAACTAAGAACAAATTTCCAGAAGATGATGCAACCGTCGAATTTATTGATTACTGTATTAAAGACCCGCGGTTTGCTCAGGAGTTTTGCAACTCAATTGAAAATGAAGGCTGGATAGGCTGGATGGATCAACGAGGTTATTTTGCGCCATTTTTTAATGACCGTAAGCAGAGAGAAGACTGGAATAAAAAACTGGAACTTAATGAGATAGCAATTGCTCGTTGGCTGTGTTCGTTCGTGCGTAAGGAGTATCCGGAAACTCTTTTGGAGTTATTTGAGAAACACAATCAGTCATTCACTGATGATTTTTCGGACATTCTTGCCAATACCCTCTGGACTAAACAGGATAAATTCGAAGATCCGAGATTCAATACGTGGGTGACACTTTTGCTAAACAAAGGGCCTAAGGTAATTCCGCCAGTAATTTGGGCCTACATTTTGAAAGGGTGCAAATTGCCTGAAAATACCGGGGTGGCTCTTAAGATTTTGGAATTTTTGACTACACCTGAATTATAATTATATTTAAGGAAAACTTTAGGCTTTTATCTTCCTGAAGAAACGGATAAATCGCAACGTTTGGGTTATGCAATTGAATGGCCAAGCGAGGCAGAGCATTGGCTGAAGGAAATTTGGGAAACCGTTTTCAAGCCAGTAATCCCAGAATTGGGAAATGAACTATTGCCTTTGACCGTCAAACAGCTTTCGTCTGCACATCATTTCTTGAGCGGAGTTGGTAAAGCTAACGAATACTACGATAATCTTAGTTGGGGCCGAAGTTCAATCGCACCACATGAACAAGACCGAGATTCTATGCATAAATGCTTATTCATGCTCATTGATACTGCTCGGGAAATATTGGAGTACTGGTTAAAGAATGATCTGATTAAAGGTAAATTTTATATTAATGTGTGGGGCGAGTCAAATGTTCCTCTGCTAAAGCGATTAGCAATCCATGGAGTCGGATTGGATGCTTCTATGTCAATGGATGAACGGATCAAGTGGTTACTGAGTAAAGACTTGATATATGGATCGGGCGTGAAAAAAGAAGTTTTTGATGTGTTAAAAAATTGCTATCCGTTTGCTTCACAAGAAGTCAGGCATTTGCTCGTGGACTGCATAAATGAAGGCATAAAAAACGAGAATCTAGAGGACAAAATTATAGCCTATGAAAAGTTTAACATTCTTACATGGCTAAAAAAATCTGATGAATCTTGTGTACTATTGAAGACTGCTTTGGAAGAGCTAAGTCATCATTACCCAGATTTCCAAGAGCGTGAGCATCCAGAATTTGATTCATGGATAGGGGATGGAGGGTTTATTGATCCAAAAGAAAACTTTGACAATGATAAGATACTAATGGAAGAGCCTTCAAAATATATTGATTCCATTATTAGTGCTAGTGAAACCTCGATTTACAGGGACAAAAGGCGGCACCTAAGTAATTTGAAGGAGTTATTCGAGAGGGATAGATCGTGGTCCAAGAAATTTGTAGAGAATCTCGCTTTAAGAAAAATCGATGACGATCAAATATGGGGAGGTGTTTTTTCTGCTTGGCGAGAAATTATCAAAACACCGGAAGATTGGGATTGGATACTAGGAGTAATTGAGGCACTCCCCGAAAACCAAAAAATTTATGCGTCTGCATCTTATCTAATATTCCACGGATTTTGGCAAAAACAATCTGATGTAAATGATGATATAATTGAAAGAGGTTACGCGACCATATCAAAGGCATGGGCTTTGTGCAAAGACGACGATTCAGAATTCGATGATTCATCAGGCGATCTACTGACAAGTGCTATAAACCATGAGGGTGGATGGATTGGTGAATTTTGGATACATTACATTAGTCACCTCAGGCAAAAGGCCAAAGATAACTGGCTAGGCCCAAATCAAGCGAATAAAAAATAGCATGAAAAAAATTTCAGTTAGAATCCCTACCACGTCATGATGGATATTAATTTTTTGTTTAGGTTGTCATTTTTTGAGCAAGTAATGATC
>Ga0068714_10000529_pt1 | contig 71072 bp, 59 predicted proteins | sample MTBNYHSulfiMetaG_FD_62988 | JGI IMG/M metagenome (GOLD analysis project Ga0068714, IMG submission 62988) | Enrichment culture microbial communities from rom New York Harbor, USA that are MTBE-degrading - MTBE-NYH (New York Harbor Sulfidogenic)... | ecosystem: Environmental > Aquatic > Marine >...
TTCTATTGCCGACTGTTTTGGCAACATCCTTTAATAAATGAGAATTTACTTAAAATCGAAAGGTCTGGTCCCTATGAGCTTATGCCAATCATTTGTGTGCATAACAAAAGACTTATGAAAATTTATAATCAGATTTATGATTATATCAAGCAAGCTAAACTTTCAGATTCAAAACAATCATATTCAAAATCAGAAAAGGTTATAACCGACATGACACAAGAAGAACTTTTAAAAACTTATTGTGAGGGTCTATTGAAAAAGACCGATGGGAACATATCGAAAGCGGCCAAGCTGGCCGGGATCAATGACCAGACCTTTAGAAGTCAATTAAAACGATTAAAGATTAAATTATGTGTAGAAGTCAGGATTTGACTATACAGACATTGTCAAGTGTGATGGTGAGATCTTCCTGTAATCCAATTTTCTAAATCAACTCACCAAATAGAAGACTTCAATCCGAAATCGATAAAAAGTGGGGAAATCGTCGGGAAACTTTACAACCTTTAAAAATGGTAATTCCTTAATAAAATACAAGTGTTTAGTCTATCCGCTAAAAACCAATGTTTGAAAACTTTACACTTTTTAATGCTACCGGATTTCACAAAATGATTTTTGAAAATCTATAACTTATTAAGGAAGTTACTGGTTTCTGACATTCTTCTAACAGTCGTAAAACTTGGTATGGAAAATGCTCGAAAATTGTAGTGTATAGGAATATGCGTTCAATGCCAACCCAATACAGATGAATATGAGGGGGTGGTTGTTTAGAAAAAACATTTAAAATTTTTCCCATGTTAGTTGATAAAATAATTTGAAAGCCAAAGGGTCCAGAAATATTTGGAACATATTTCTGGAGGGTTTAAAAGAGATAGTCGGGCCGCTACCATAAAATAGAGTTTTAAGTAGCGGCTTTTTTATTTATTAAGGTCTATCGAAATAGAGTAGCATTTCAGGAGAATCCTCACCTTTAACCTTTTGGAGAGAGTCATGAAGTGGGGGGTCCAAAAGGTGCCAATACAAATCCTCTAAGGGGGTAATTCCCTTTAGAGGAGCCAATAGAAAAATTTGTAGGGTTGATCCTCCTTGAAGCGAGTTCTTATCAATTCAATTTCCACAGGAGGGAGACTATGAAAAAATATATGATGATTTTTGCAGTTGCGGCTTTCGCAGTGATTCTATCCGTCGGTATGTTGGTTTCATCAGCCTCAGCGGTAACGTTGGATGTCGTCGGTGGGGAGCTTATGGGGGCGTCAGATGTCATTGTGAACGGGAAGCCGTATAACGTTGAGTTCGTGGACGGTACGGCCGATGGTATATTTGACGGGGGCGACGAACCCTCAGACTTTATGTTCGAATCCAGTCTGGAGGCAGAGTCAGCGAGCCTCGGTTTATTTTTTCAGGTGATCAACCCCTATTTTTATCCATTTTTCCCACAGTTAGTGAATGGCATCGAGAGCAGTTCGCTGGGCGTGACAATGACGCCATGGGGACCCACGATCCCTGGAGTCGAAATCGGGGTAATGGTTTTGGAGTTCATGGCCATGGTACCGCCGGTCGTTTACCCCAAGACCATGAACGTGCTCGACGACACAGGAGATGACGGTGTAGCCGTGTACGCGGTATGGAGCGTGACGCCAGTTCCTGAGCCTTCTACTATCTTGCTGTTAGGAAGTGGACTGGTCGGCATCGGCGTTCTCCGCCGCAAGCTCAAGCAGAGGTAATTCGGCCAGTTGAACTTGTTTCAGTCCGGCGGTAGCCCATCGGCGCCACCGCTTTGTATATTCACCAAGAATAGCGGCACCTTCGGGTGCCGTTTTCTTTTGCTCATAAAGCCGGTGAAGTTTTTGTAAACCGTTTTCAATCGTCCTTGCTGATAAACTCAACTCGTGTGGTGAGAAGTGGTATCCCAGATAACTCCCTCAGGCATGAATGTTTCCATCGATAATCCTTAATGTATAATGTTAAAATATTTGAGGAGTTGTAGGTGTTTTCCTCACCCCCATTTCCGAGGAATCCTTCCTGTAATCGTTGTCAAGTCATTTTGTCCCTACACTGCAGATTTCAACCCGATATCTTCAATTTGGGCGAGGTGCAGGTATTGGCAAGCTATGTTCAATCGATTGATTCAGCGGCAATTCAAAGAATGAACCGGGCGGATGCTTTTTTGTGATTTGTCTCTCTTCTTAAAGCACCACATCTCTGTGGGCCGTCATCCTCATTTTTCCAAGGAAAAAGGTTCAAATCCTATATCATTGCAGAAGAAATACTCATCTTTACGCTCGTTTGTGCCTTTGGGATTTCTGAAAACAGTCCCGCAAAATTCAAGTCCCCAATAGAGCTTTTCAAACTGATGGCAAATCGTATCGCCTTCAATCCAACTCTTACCACGGTCAGAATTTGGACCGGTCTGCGTGGGGGGAGAGATGATCTTCTGGGTAATCGGATCCTTCAACGCTGGCCCACGCCAAGTGAATTCTCCGTTCTTTTCACGATCGACCCACCATTGCTGACCATCCCGATCCATTCCTGTGATCCTCGAACCCATGAGCAGGCTCTTGATCTCTTCTCCGGTCAGCTGGTTTTCCTGGGAAACAGGGAAATACCCGCCGGATACTTTTGCCGGCGCATATCCTGCCTTGAGAAGACCTTGCGCATACAGATCGACCATTGCGCGGTCCCTGAAGGGAAGGTTAAACATGGCAACCTCCACATCGGGCGTGTGTCCTGACTTTTTTCTGCGCATCTCGAACATAGCTCGTGCATCCTGATCACGACCATGAAGGGCGTAGAACACAGGAAGTAGGCTTCCGGCTTCCGGGTTGAGTTTCTCGACTTGTTCCATTATCTTTACGGCTTCTGCAATTTCCCCCATGCAAAAGTGGGCAATGCCGAGGGCTGTCAAATATAAATAACGGCTTCGGGGATCCAGCCGCCAACGCTTATTCAAATATTCAATTCCCTCCTTCGCCCTGCCAGAAAGGTACAAGACCCGACCCATGTTAAAAAGGCAATGCGGACTGTTGGGATCAAGGGCCAAACCCCGTTCCTCTTCAGAGATTGCCTCCTTATGCTGACGCCGAGAGAGATACAATAAACCTGATAGGTTGTAAGCGTTAGGTGTCGGTTTTTTCATGGCCATCTGCGTATATTCACGCACCCGCAAGCGGCCTTCTATCCAAGATATATTGAGTGCTGGGAGCAATCTCGTGAATAAAGTGACTTGATAGTGAACTTGGGCCAGGCCCACATATGCATCCCCATAGTTGGGGTCCAGCTCAATGGCTTTCTTGAAAAGGGCAGCTGCCCTCGCAGTACAATCGGGCGTGTACCGATAAAACTGACCCCATCCTTCCAAAGAGGCATTATAGGCGTCTATATTATCAGTCCCCCTCTGACCTATCTGTTCTTTTTCACCTCCGGTCAGCTTTACTTCCAATGCAGAGACAATCTTTCGGGTGATCTGATCCTGCAAAGCAAAGACCTTGCTCATCGTGCCGTCATATCGCTCTGCCCACAGATGGCGCCCCGTCATAGCATCAATAAGCTGGGCATTAATTCGAATTTCATCTCCGGCCTTTCTTACACTCCCCTCAAGGACGTATCGCACTCCAAGCTCTTCAGCCACTTGCTTAAATTTCACAGCCTTTCCCTTATAGGCGAAAGTTGAATTCCGGGCTATTACTAATAGGCCAGAGATCTTGGATAAGTCGGTTATTATGTCATCAGTCATCCCGTCGCTGAAATATTCCTGCTTCGGATCCTCGCTCATATTCACAAACGGAAGAACAGCGATGGAAGGCTTGTCAGGAAGTGGGAATGCCATTTTCTCAATAGAAGCAACATTGCCCGGATCAGGTTTTAAATAGGTTTTCCAGATCGTTAAGGTGACCGTTCCCAGAACCAAAACGATCACGGCCAGCAGGGCCACCCAGCGATACCTGATTGGCAACAATTTCCTCCTTCTTTCCAACGAAGGAGCGACAATCTCGGGTTCTTCTGAAACAGCTTTATCAGGTTCTGCCTTCTTCTCTTTGAGACTTGAAATGAATTTTTCCCATGCTTCTCCGTTCAGGGAGTCCTCGTAGAGGATGGCAATATCATTTAAAGTTGCTCCTATTTTATCAATGGCAAACCTAAGCCTGACATTCTCATGACTCCCTTTGTACTCAAAAAGATTTGCCCAGCTGTCTTTTTCAGCCTCGGTAAAGAGATAGGTTTTACCAACCCCTTCCTCATATCCTTTTTTCCTTCCGAGGACCATGAAAAGCGGGGCCTCTTCCAGGTTGGGAAGGGCGTGTAACCATTTCTTGTAGATCCTTGAAAGCAAGTTCTCTTCCTCTGACGATCCGGCAGTACCTCCAATGGTTTCGTTCAGTAAAGCAAGAAGGTCATGGTGCCCTTCCAAGGGGATGGATGTGATTTTCCCTTGTCTTTTCATTTCGTTAACGACAAGGGCAATTACGGAGAGGTAAAACCTTCGGGAGGGCGAATTAAAATGAAGAGTCAGTTCAATTCTATTTTTGAGTTCAATGTGGAGCTTGAACTGATTGAGGTCGATTTTGATGGGATGAGGCTTGGCATTTTTCGCCATTTTTCACCTCCCCCAAATCTCATTGAAAATATAGGAGATTTTATTAGGACCGTAATTTATTAAAAAAATGTCACGATACGCACCGTGACAGACCATATCATATCTTTAAAATGTCGTCAATCTCAAAATGGAACTTTAAAGAAGCAAACCATTACATGACCTGAAAGGAGGCTCAAATGAAAGGAAGTATAAAGAAACTGGCTGTATTTGTGATGATAGTAATCCTGTTTCACATTCCGGCTGAAGCAGCTTGGATGGGTGTTGCCATAGAAGACAGCCAATCTGAAGAAGGGAAAAAAGCAGGAATTAAGATTATCGCTATTGATCCTGATGGACCTGGTGCTCGAGCAGGACTCCGCATTGGGGATTTGATCGTGTTGGTCGACGGCAAGATTGTTGAGACTTGCTTGTCCTTGGCAAAGATCATTCAGGAAGTCCCGGAAACCACGTCTCTCCAGATAATAATATTGAGAAAAGGTAAGCTAATCATCACTGAGCTGATTCCCGCTGTAGCCCCACAGCATCTTATCTTTATCCAGCAAGGGTGGGAGCAAGTCGAAAAGGGAAATTATGAGCAGGCCATCCGCTATTTTACGGAAGCCATAGATCTTAATCCAAAGGATGCTGAGTCATACTACAGCCGGGGAACTGCCTATTCACACAAGGGTCAATACGATCAGGCGATTTCGGATTACACAAAGGTTCTTGAGATCAACCCAAGAGATGCCAAGGCCTACTTCAAACGGGGAATTGCATATTATAAAAAAAGCCAATATGATCAAGTGATATCTGATTTTAGCAAGGCCTTGGAAATCAACCCAATGGATGCCGAAGCCTATTACAACCGGGGAATTACTTACTGTAGAAAGGGCCAACAGGATCAGGCAATCTCTGATTTCAAAAAGGCTTTTGAGATCGATCCAAACAACCCAAGATATCTTGTGACCTATGTCGACCACGAAATTGCTTATTTTGAGGACAAGGGTCAATATGATCAGGCGATCTCGGGTTACACCAAGGCTCTGGAGACCAACCCACGGGATGCTAAAATTTACATCAATCGGGAAAGGGCCGATTACCTAAAAGGAGAATATGACAGGCCTTGGGAGGATTTCAGAAAGGTATTAGATTTAGACGAAAAAGTCCCTTCTAAGTTTCTTGATGAGCTTCAGGAGGTTTCAAGGAAGGTAAATAGAGAAGATTAAGACATACACGCTCTCAGTAATCTTCAGCCTTTGAGGCAGACTGCTCCTCAACCTTTGTAGTGAAAGCACCGGAATCCAAGCCTGAACTCCCTTTTTCGGATCGCCCTATAGCTGCTATAAATGTGCTGCTTTCAGATCATCCAAAATGTTTTGATTTGATCTTCGTATATCCACCTGGCCTAATGATTTCCTTCGGTAATCATCACTGTCAAGATTAACCTACCACTCCAGGTTAGTAGGTGCAACGTTGAATAATTGGGAAGGGTTTTGGTATTCACCTCCCCGATAATCCTTTTTGGCCCTTCCCCTAATTCTTCTTTTGATGCAGGGGCTTCCAAGGAAATTCTCCAATTCTGCCTTTCACCATTTAATTAGCACAATGAGCTTTTCCCTCAAAATCGGAATCTTCCCATTTTCCGGGAAGCTTCTGCTGATTACGGGGTGAAGTCTTCAGGAGGGATCTTGTGAGCAGGGCATCTACATTAAAGGGGAAAAATATAACCCTTAACTTTTCAAGAGAAATCTTCACTCTTTGAAGTCTCCCATCTTAATACGTGGTGGGTCTGCCTGCCCATATATTAGGCAGCCAAGGGGGTAGCAATGCAATGTTGCTTCCGAGACTGTCGAAAAACCCATTCAGTATAAACCTGGATAGACGACATGAAAGTGCGGATATCCGTTACCCTTTCCGCACTCCTTCACCTCCATATAAGCCATCTCTGTAACTGCCTCTGACTCAATAGAATCTTTTCCTCTTCCATGGGGACATTTTAACTCTGCAGTTACTGGGAACATAATTACTTTGCTAACACAGGAGAGATTTTTTCTCTTGACAGGTGCCTTTTAATGGGTGACTCCAGAATCTTTTCCCCTTTTCACTTCCTTTTACCGGAAAGTCCCGGCCTTGAGGCGGGACAATGAAATGTAATTACATTAACCCGGAAGCCCCGCCCTGATTTGGGCGGAGAGGCTTCACAAATTGATATTGGAGTATTTTTTCCAGGGCCTGACCACCTGTTTGTTTTGTAGGAACTCAAGCGCAGCACATACGTATTTTCTCGTATCACGGGGCATGATGACATCATCCGTATAGCCTCTTTCTGCAGGCTGATAGGGGTGCTCGTACTTTGTGCGATATTCTTGGATCAGCGTCTTTGCCGTTTCTTTTGGGTTAGCAGCCGTCTTTATTTCCCTGGCGAAAATGACACTTGCTGCCGTTTCAGCACCTACGATGTTTACTTTGGCCGTTGGCCAAGAGAAGACAAGGTCTGCCCCGATACTCTTATCGAGCATGGCATAGTGGGCTCCAGCATAAGACTTCCCTACGATGACAGCCACCAAAGGAACAGTAGCTTCAGCCCATGCAAACAGGGTCTTTGCTCCGTGTCGTAAAATTCCCTTCCACTCATGAGGGGAACCAATCCAGAAGGCAGGGCAGTCAACGAAAGTTACAACCGGTATGTTGAAAAGGTCGCAGAAACGGACAAACCTTGCCAACTTGTCAGAGGCGTCACAATCCAACCCTCCCATCAAGACCTTGGGCTGGTTCGCCACGATCCCTGCTGCCATGCCGTTAAACCGTGCAAACCCAACGATGAGATTGCGGGCGAAATATTTGTGGATCTCGTAAAAACTCCCCTTATCCACAACCATGTTGATGAGCGGATACATATCATAGGGGACTCGAAGGTCTGGATCTGGGAGAAACTCGTCGAGTTCCGGGATCACTCTGTTCGGATCGTCATTACTCGCAATCCTTGGCGGCTTCTCCTTGTTGTTGGAAGGAAGATATGACAAAAGCCTTTTGCACAGCTCAATAGACTCTTTGTCGTCTTCCCCTACCACATGGGTTCCGCCTGACTTCATGGCATGGGCTTCCCAACCAGCGAGTTTCTCAAGAGTGATGTCCTCGCCGGTCTGGGTCTTGACGAAGGCAGGTCCAGCGATCCCTAAGAATCCAGTTGTTTTACTTTGAATGAGGAAATCGTTCATGATGGGATGATAGGCTTGCCCACCAAGGCATGGACCAAGAAGCAAAGCAACCTGGGGTACAATTCCTGAGGCGAGGATCTGCGCCCGGAAGGTCCAACCATAGGACTCCAGGGTATCCATTCCCTCTTGGAGACGTGCACCTCCGGAATCATTCATACCGACGAAGGGCCATCCCTTCTCTTTGGCGAAATCGAGGGCCCATACAAACTTCTTCCCGTGATACTCGCCAAAAGAACCTGCCATGGATGTAAAGTCTTCAGAAGAAACCACGACCCATCTGCCATTCACCTTTCCATACCCGGTGACCACACCCTCAGCGGGTATAAGTTTTCCAGCCAAGCCAAATTCATGTTGTCTATGTGTCACGAAGGTACCAACTTCTGTGAACGTACCAGGATCAAGAAGCAAGTCGATCCTCTCCCGAGCATTGGTCTTTCCTTTTTCCCGACGTTTTGCTAGTTCCTTATCGCCTCCCATTTCAAGGACAGCTTTCCTCCGCTTCATATAGTCGTCATATATCGCATCGAACTTTCCCAATAGAAGCCTCCTTTCTTCTACGACCCTCCATACTTAAATTTATGAATTCTTTCACAATATATTTACCAGAAAAAAATTTTTATATCAATAAAATTTTTTCTGTTTACTTTTTCCTTTATTTCTGGCAATTTCCGAACTATGAAGTTTCTTGGGAAAAATTCTCTTCAGAAAATAATTGGGAATCCTGCTGATCATATAAAAATTCCCCCATTGGGGACTTTTCGCCAGGCCTTTTGGGATACCCTGGGATGGATTGAAAAGCGGCGATTGAAACGCTTGATGAAAGATTTAAGGAAGACATTGGCCTCTGGCATGGTCGTAATACCAGCCAGACGGAGCTCTGCGATCAGACGGTCCTGGAGGACACCAAAGAGCCTCTCCATCCTTCCCTTGTCTTGCGGAGAAAGAGCAAAGATGGGTTGAATCCCTAATGCCTCCAGGGCTAATCCCACCTGAGTCGGGTCTTGTCTACCCGACAACTGCTCCTCCAAAGACCAGTGATCATCGTTTCGGTGAAGCGTACTGTGGCGATCTTGATAGATCGATACCGGGACCCCATCGTGTTTCACGATCTATTTGAGCAACCAAAAATAACATGAGGTCCCCTCAACGGGAAAGAACTGGGCAGCCAGAAGTTTACCATTGGCATCATCCATGGCTGCCATCAAACAACAAGAAGGATACTCCTCTATCTTCTCCCCCGCCTCCTTCAAGGTGATCTTCCCTGCCTCCACCATCTTCATGAGATGCCACCTCTGTAACTGCCTCTGACTCAATAGAATCTTTTCCCCTTCCATGGGGACATTTTAACTCTGCAGTTATAGGGAACATTCTTGCGTTGCTAACACATCCAGAAAGGAAAGGTTGACTTCAACTTTGAGTTTGATCTAAATTAAAGGATAGAGAGTAAAAGAAAAGATATTTATATACTCTGATGGGCGAATCTAATTTCTAATTTTCAAAATCTTTAATTAAAGGAGGTTTTTATGGAGGACTTTCATGAAAATTTTATAAAGTTTAAGAAAGATTTCCCAAAGATTTATTCAGGTCATGAGGCATTAGGAAAGGAAATCCACGAAAATTCAGGTCCCCTACCAGAAAAAATCCGCTGGTTGATAAAGATTGCAATTTCTGGAGCAAGCCATCATACAATAGCTCTTGAAACACATATCATGAAAGCAACGGGAGCAGGAGTTACAGAAGAAGAAATTAAGCACGCCTTGCTACTACTAATTCAGACAACTGGTTTTCCTACTTTCATGGAAGCTTATTCTGTATTTGAGAAAATGCAGAGAACCCAAAATAATCCGAAGAAGAATGCAGAAAAGTGAGATATCCCTGGACCAAATAATCTGCTTACCAAGTGATATCTTGCTGCAAAGTTCTGAGAATGTCGGGAGTGTTTTGGAGTTTTAAATAATAAAGATGAGAATAGATGTCCTTGGTAAGAAGAGCGTAAATATTGAAAATATTTTATAGATTTAAATGGAACCATTGCCAATTGGGAATACAATTTGACCAAAGTAATTTACTACATAGATATTTTAAATCTTAAAATGGAAAGCAATGACATTAAATAAAAAGGCATTGATTATTCTCAGCGCTGGCCATTTCGTCACAGATGTCAATCAAGGAGCATTACCTGCCCTACTCCCTTTCTTCAAGGAGGCTTTGGGCCTTTCCTATACAATGACGGGCATTATCATGCTGTTCGGAAATCTGACCTCTTCCGTCATCCAACCTGCATTCGGATATCTTTCCGATAGACGTCCAATGAACTGGCTGCTTCCTTTGGCCCCTTTGATTGCTTGTCTAGGAATATCCGCCACCGGCCTTATTCCAAGCTATTCTCTCTTGCTCATCTGTGTTATCGTAAGCGGTTTAGGGGTTGCAGGTTTTCATCCAGAAGGATTCAAAACAGCCTACTTTTTCACTGGCGATAAAAAGGCGACCGGCATGTCTTTTTTTTCAGTGGGCGGTCACTTAGGCATTGGCCTTGGTCCGATTTGGGCTCTCACACTCGTTGCTCACTTCGGTCTTCAAGGGACAGTGGGGATGGTCGTTCCAGGAATGATAATATCAGGGATTATATTCCTCTCTATCCCATGGCTCAGCACTCCTGTTCATTCGGCTTTTACACATACGGATATACACCCGAGAAATTTTTTTTCAAAGAGTCAAATAACCCCACTTTTACTTTTAATCTGCATTGTCACGATAAGGTCATGGATACAATTTGGACTCGTTACGTATATTCCTTTATATTACATCGATTACTTAAAAGGTGATCCTCTCCATGCAGGGCAACTCGTCTCAACCTTTCTTATAACTGGCGCTTTGGGAACGCTACTTGGTGCACCAGTGGCCGACTTGTGGGGCCATAAAAAATTCATCTGTATCACTATGCTTTCGATGTTCCCATTACTTCTCTTTTTTTATAACACCGAAGGACTAATTGTTTTTTTAATTTTAGGAATTGCTGGTATGTTATTAGTTTCTACATTTTCAGTTACGGTCGTCATGGCACAAGTGCTTCTCCCCCAACATTTGGCAATGGCCGCAGGGTTGATGGTTGGGTTTTCTGTAGGGACAGGAGGGATTGGGGTTACCGTTCTTGGCACGGTTGCCGACCATTGGGGTGTACCAATGGCGCTGAAAACGATTTTTGTTTTACCCTTATTTGGTTTTGGTCTCAGCCTGTTATTGAAATATCCTCCTCCAAAAATAATGGGTAAGCGATGAGCACAATTATCGTTACCGGGGGTGCAGGATTTATTGTTTCACATCTTTGCAAACGCCTTTTGAGGCTGGGGACAACATATAACGGTCCTCAAATAATTTAATTAAAATATTATTCGGTTATTTGTTTCTTTAAGTTCAATGATCACATTTTCTTTTCCTACTTTACAACAAGCTCCTGATAGACTAAATCCCCAATTTTATCTATTTCATTTTTTAATTCAGCAATAGTCATCCCTCTGTAAACATTGCCGACATCGATCCGTAGATTGTGAGCAATATTGGTTGGTATGTTTTTAACATAGCTTAGATCGATATCCACAACATAATAAGGTTTACTGCTTAGCTTTTTTTCAAACAGCGTATAAAGCTCACCAGGGTATTTGGACATGTCTTTTTTCTTTTCCCAAACCATTGCCTTATAGTCTTTGTCTTCCAGTATTCTTCCAATTTGTTGAAGATCATCATATCTAATATGCTTCGTGCTTACAATAACCATATAACCTGTCTTTTCACACCCAACCACCAATATAAGTAATATAATCTAAATAAACCAAATGAAAATCCTTCTCATCGTCTACTCTTTACCATTCAGTGATGGTTGGATGCCATCCTATAAAATACAAAATTCATTCGCCGTTGTTCTTAGGCATTTATTTTGATATTTTATCAGCTTTTCGAACTCTTCCAGATACTTTTATACAAAACTGGGGCTCAAATCCTTTTCCATGCCTCTCAACACATCTTTATTGGCTAAAAGGAATATTGCTTGTTTGCATAAACCTTAAATTAAGATTTGCACAATTAAAGCTAGTTGTGTCAATAGAATTTTAGAGGTTTAATGCCAGACTATTCACTTGAACAAAATTCTATGTTAATATTAATACAAATTTTGTTCCGGAGGACTTGGATGCCTGATTCGATTGAAGAAGTCCAACAGACCATGGAAAAGGAGAAGTATATTTGTGAAAGATCATTGGCTACAGTTGTTTTCTTGGCATTGAAATTAGAAAAACCATTACTTCTTGAGGGTGAGGCAGGCGTAGGAAAAACCGAAGTGGCTAAGGTGATGACCCAAGTCCTTGGAAGACGCCTGATTCGATTACAATGTTATGAAGGCCTCGATGTGAATGCAGCGCTCTATGAATGGAACTACCCAAAACAGCTACTCCGTATCAAAATAGGAGAGGCCAGCCGACAACCTTTAGCCGTAGAGAATATTTTTAGTCAAGAGTTTCTCATCCAAAGGCCTCTGTTGGAGGCGATTCAATGTGAATCTACGGATCAGCGTATCGTTCTCCTCATCGATGAAGTTGATCGCTCTGACGAGGAATTTGAGGCCTTTCTTCTGGAGGTCCTTTCCGACTTTCAAATCACCATTCCTGAAATTGGAACACTCTCAGCCAAGCATCGGCCTCTGGTGATTATCACTTCGAACCGTACCCGTGAGATTCATGACGCACTCAAGAGGAGGTGTCTCTATCATTGGATCAATTTCCCTTCTTTTGAAAAAGAGTACCGGATCGTCACCACAAAAGTTCCCACTATTCATGAGACTCTCGCTCGTCAGATCTGCTCTTTTATGCAGACAGTAAGAGGAAAAGACTTCTACAAGAAACCTGGAATTGCGGAAACGTTGGACTGGGCGAATGCCCTAATTCAACTCCATCGGGACCGTCTGGATCGGATCGCTGTCGAAGAAACGCTGGGGTGCATTCTCAAGCATTTTGAGGATATGAAAAAGATGAAAGAAACAGACCTGGTGAGCTGCCTGAGCGCTCTGGGAGAAGCCGGGTGATCAGCCAAGATTCGGATCTCTTAAAAAATGTCATTCTTTTTTCGCAGGCTTTGCGAAGGCGAAAGGTGGGGGTAACCATTGACAATATCCTCGATACGCTACGAGGAATCTCCCTCATCAAGCTCCACAAGAAAGAAGATTTCTATCATCTCCTCAGAGCCAACTTCGTCTCCCGTAAAGAAGAGATGGATATTTTTGAGGAACTTTTTAAGCAATTCTGGTCTTTTGCCGATCCATCGGGACCTGTCACCAAAAAAGTCATTAACGAAGAGGCAGGGGCTCCCGAAGAGAAGGACGAAGGTTCCTCTTCCGAATCTAAAAAAGACCAGCCCTTGATAAAGACTTGGAACGACGAAAGAGAAGCGGACGAATTGAAAGAAGGGAAAGATCTGCCTGTCTATAGTCCTGACGAGATTCTACGGCAGAAGGACTTCACCCATTTTCGTACGGAAGAATTGGAGAAGGTTAAAGATTGGGTATCGCTCCTTACCCGAAAAATGGCCGCCCATCTATCAAGACGTTGGAAAAAGGGAGGAAAGGGAGATTTCCTCGACTTTAGAAGATCCATCCGACAATCGGTCAAATACGGAGGAGAGATCTTGGAGTTGAAGATGAAGGGGAGGAAACCCAAACCCCTTCGACTCATCCTCGTTTGCGATGTCAGTGGTTCCATGGACATCTACAGTCAATTCTTCCTTCGATTCATGCATGGACTTCAGAATCACTATCCCCATTGTGAGACTTTCGCCTTTAGCACCCGCTTAAGTCACATCACCCTGCTCTTAAAAAGGAGAACCTTCGATGAAACCCTCCGTCTCCTCTCGGGCAAGGTGTTGGACTGGTCAGGAGGGACGAACATCGGCGCCGCGCTCCATCATCTGCACCAACGCTACTCCGATTTACTCCATCCCAATCGAAGCTTATTTCTTATCTTTAGTGATGGATGGGATCGAGGGGATACCATGCTTCTGGAATCTGAGTTGAAGAGTCTAAAAAGACAAGTCAAGGGCTTGATCTGGCTCAATCCCCTTTTGGGTAATCAAAACTATCAACCTTTATGTAAGGGAATATCAACAGCTCTTCCTTATGTCGATCACTTCCTGCCTTACTACAACTTCTCAAGCTTGAAAAAATTGGGGTATCTGATTTCAAAAATGTGACCTACCTTTTTCCGAACCAAGGGTAATCATCATTTCAACATAAAACTTACTTTCTATCAGGAGATAATGTATTAAGACCTTCCAAGTTTTTCGGCCTCTCCAAGAATCCAATAAGAAGAGCTGCGACGAAGCAGGTGAAAGCCCCCAGCCCAAAGGACCATCGAAAGGTCCCGGTCAGATCGGCAAGATAGCCGGTGATCGCCGGGCTCAACATCGTACCGACGCCGTAAAAGATTGTCAAGAGTCCAAAGACGGTCCCAGCAACCTCCTTCGGATAATAGTCTCTGACACAGGCTGCGTACATTGGCCAAGTGGCTCCAAAAAGGAACCCAAAGCATCCTATTCCCAGCATCAAAGAAAATATATGATTTCTCCCAAGAATGACAAACAGGATGGTCATCGCAATCAAGGTCTGTATGATCACTAATGACTTCCGTCTCCCGATATAATCGGAGAGACCCATCAGTAGAATCCCCCCAAACACACCACTGAAAGAAATCACGGTGATCAAAAGAGAAGCAATCCGATATGGAATCTGTAACTCAATCGTCCCATAGGTGATGATAAAATCTATTATGGCGTAGATTCCGTAAGAGATCGCCAGATAGGAAACACCTATTATCCAGAATCGCCGTTCTCTAAGAATGTCGAAGTAATTCACCGTTTGGATGGCAGGGTTTATACCCTTCACTGTTTGATTCGGCTTGCCCGACTCGCCATAGGGCAAAAGGCACATTTTTTCTGGTTGGTCTCTGAGTAGCAATCCGTTTACGAAAAAGAGGGAGAACCCGATTATCCCAAGGATAAACCACCCAACCCTCCAGTGATATTTCAATACTATCACGGGTAAGATTAAACCCATCAATCCAAAACCAATTCCGGAACTCACAGAAAGAATACCCAGAACTAGCCCCCGCTTTCTTGCCCCAAACCAATTCTGGATAAGAGTGGCAATGGGGACCCAAACTGCAGCAGATCCTATACCTATGAGACTGTAAAATAAAGCCGCGGAACGAAAGCTATTTGCCATACCCATCAAAAATGTTCCTCCTCCCAAAAAAATGCAGAAAAAACTGATCACCTTTCTTCCGCCAAAACGGTCAGTCAACCATCCCATAAGTGGTGTGAAAAATAGGTAAGTTATGGAGAACGCACTTTTGATCATACCTCCCTGAGCCTTTGTCATTTGTAGACCCTTAATCATTTCTGGTAAAAGAACCGAATAAGTACCATCTCTAATACTGTAATTGACAAATAGAGTAAGAAAACTTGCGCCGAAAATGATCCATGCCCAGGGTATCATAACATCATCCTGTCACTTTGGTAACAATACTTCAAATTTTAGAGAACCCTATTTTACAGTGTTTATTCCAGGTCGCTCTTCTGCATACGGCCTCTATCCAACCTGTAAGTGACTCATTGTCCCATACTTCCTGACAATTTTTTTAAATTCTTTACCATCATAAAACCTACATTTCCACGCAGTAAACAATTTAGCAACCTCGATCACAAATCGGCCAGCCATTTCGATCTCCACAGGGTGACTCGCCCCCGTAGCACAACCTGGGACCCCCGATTCCGTTGTTATCGCAACGCCGACGACCGGGGCTTTCGTCACTGTCGAAGGTTGCATAATCGAGTTCAAATGGTGTAAACCATTCTCGTAAGGGGTGATATCCTGAGTCGTGATGGGTAAGACCACTGGCAATCTCCCGATCGTGATTTGCATGATATCGAGGAGATCCTCGCTCACTCTTAAAATAAAGCCTTCTTTGACGGTTGGGGATATAGCAAACCCTTTATGGTTTAAGATTCTATTTCCCTTTGTGGTATCGACGGATAGAATCGCATGAGACCTATCGTCTACCAAATACTTCATCAGCTTTCTCACTCTGACCGGATACCTCACAAATGGAAACGGGTCGTGGGGCTCCGTGGGAGCCTTCGGACAAACATGGGTCGTGATGATCACATCACCCTCTAAATTGTCCCCCCGTTTCTTCATTCGAAGAAGCTTCAGGGCACAAGCCAAAGCAGTAATCGCACCATCCCCATCCGAAACGATACCTTGAACAGCAGGCCTTGCCCCGACACCTGCCAATGTCCCTACCACTCCGAGGGTCGGAGCTTTCCCTCCCTTGGAAGATCCCCGCGAGCCAGGGATGAGAATCTTCAGAACTTCGGTAGATCCTCTTTCGTCTTTGACGACCTTCAACACCATTCCTTCGGCTCCCTCTCCCTTCAGCAGATTGGAGACGATTTTCCCATTGACTTCCGGATGATCAAGCAAATCAAATATCTCGATGACCTCTCTTAGCATTTCTCACCCTCCCTTTAATTTCCTCATCTTTCTCCCGAGATCTTCCAATATTTCTCGGCAATTTCAGGTCGCACATTCCGTAAAACAGGAAGACGAAATCTGTGCCGCTCAACCTCCTCACGACTTAATTGACATTCGAGAACTTCCTCTTTTGCCGTTTCACCTATAGATGCCTCCGCCTTCATTTCTGAGAGGTAGCCGACAAGGCACGAACCTCCACCAAAGCGAATATTTTCCTGAAGCCCAACCTGATTCACCAGGCCAAAATAAGAGACATTCTCCATGGCCCTCACCCGGGATAAAAGTCGAAAAACTTCCGGAACCCCTACAGGACCCGCTGAAATATTGAAGATCAACCACGCACCACACATCGCAAAGGATCGAGCAATTTCCGGGAACCAAATATCGTAGCAGATCTCTATCCCGATCGTCCCAAACTCTGTTTTGAAAGTCAAGATTTCATTTCCTGGCTTGAAAAACATTTTCTCCTCATAGGTGACACCTTTGGCACTGACGTGATTCGGGAGATATAGCTTCCGATAGACTCCCTCTGCTCCCCCTGGCCCAAAGAGAGGGGCTGAATTATAGATCCACCCATTTCTCCGTTCCGGCATTCCGAGGATGATATAGATCTTCTCTTTTATCGCTCTTTTAATGATTTCCATTGTAGAGGGGCCGGGTATGGGCTCGGCTAAGTCGAAAAAATCCGTTCGACACATATAGCCGGTCAGCGCAAGCTCGGGAAAGGCGATGAGGTTTACCTTCTCTTTCACCGCGCGATCTAAGTAAGAATGGATCTTCGATAGGTTCTTTGCCTTATCCTTCAACTCTTGTTCCATCTGGATCAGCCAAATTTTCATATCCTCCTCCTCTTAGCATGACGTTTCAGTAGGTGAAATTTTACTTATCCCCTTTACCCAAAGCATAAAGAGGGAAGAGATCGAAACCAACACGACGGCGAAGATAAAGGAGTAGACAAATGTCTCAGTCTGATCAGCAAGGTAACCTGCCAATGCCGGGGCAATCACGCCACCAACCCCGTAGAAGAGTGTCCAGAGCCCAATGATTGTCCCTGTTAAATGATCTTTAAAATAGTCCCTTGCGCAGGCGCCATAAAGAGGCCATATAGGATGAAAGAAAAAACCCAAAACAATCACACAGGCCATGAGGCCGACTGTACTCCCTTTGGAGAGAACCAAACCGAAGGCTGAAAGAAAAATAAAAAGCTGGCAGAGTAGAATAGTTTTCTTTCTTCCAATAGAATCTGACAGGAAGAGCATGATCGGAGCCCCTAAAAGGCCTGAAAGAGACATTTGTGTCACCCACCTTGAGGCAGTGGCATGGCTGACCCCAACCTCCATCACACCATACATCACAATAAAAGTAAATATGGCATAGAATGAAGCAGAACCAAAGAGATAGGAAATGCCGATCATCCAGAAAGGCCGAAGCCGGAAAATCTCATAGTAAGAAGCTCTCCTCTCCTCTTTTCTCTGTGACGCCGATCCAGACCCGTTCCCCCAGGGAAGAAGCCCCAACTCCTTTGGGTCGTTCCGTAAATAGCAGGCATTCATTAAGAACAAAATAAACATCAAACCTCCCAACAAAAACCAACAAAATCTCCAATCGAATCTCGAAACAAATATCGGCAAGAGTATACCCATAGAAGCAATGCCCAGCGCGGATCCCATCTGCAGAATCCCCAGAGCCAGACCCCGTCTCCTCTCTCCGAACCAGCGCTGGATCAGAGAGATAATGGGAGAGTAGAGGGAGGCCGTCCCGAAACCAGCAATGGTTAAAAAGAGAACCCCGCTCCAGAAGCTGGACATGGTCCCCATCAATGCGGTTCCCAATGCCGTGAAGAGCGAAAAGAAACCGATCACCTTTCTCGCTCCGATCCGGTCATTGAGATTCCCAAAGATGGGTGAGAAGAAGAGATAGGCAAAGAAAAAGAAGCTGTAGATCAAACCGCCCTGGGCCTTACTCAAAGAAAGGGAATCCGACATCTGTGGGAGGAGTATTCCATAACCGAGCCTGACACTATAGATGACAAAAAAATTGGCCACACCGATGGCCAGGGTGACCCACGCCCAATGAACGAAAGGTTTTCGCTTCATCATATATAAGAAAAGATTAACGATTTGCTTTCCGGTACCCCAAGGCATCCATGGCGATGATCATCTTGTGAATATTGGCCGACCCCTCCAGGATAGGGTAGAGCTTCGCATCGCGAAGGTATCGCTCCACAGGGTATTCACCTGAATAGCCATAGCTTCCGAGAATTTGAAGGGCCGTGTCTGATATCCGGGAGGCCACATCGCCCGAGTAGAGTTTGGCCATGGAAGTCTCGAGCGTATTCGAACGCCCTCTATCCTTCTGCCACGCACATCGATACGTAAGGAGACGAGCCGCCTCTGTCTCAACGATCATTCGGGCGATCTGCTCCTGAATCATCTGAAACTTTCCGATCGCCTCCCCAAATTGCTCCCGTTCTTGAGCGTAGCGGATGGTCTCATCGATCAGACCCTGGCAGACACCCACTGCCCCGGCTGCTGCTGTCAGACGCGTGTTGTCAAGGCTCCCCATCAAAAAAGCAAACCCTTCCCCTTCTCTCCCGATCCTGTTTGCCTCAGGAACCGCCACATCTTGGAAAAGAATCTCCCCGGTCGGGCAGGCATGCCACCCCATCTTCTCTTCGATGAGGCGGGTCGTAATACCAGGACTCTTCATTTCAACAATAAAAACGCTGATCCCTTTATGTCTTTTCGATCGGTCTGTGTAGGCATAGATCACTCCCACATCCGCCACCGTGGCATAAGTGATCCACATCTTTGGGCCGTTCAGGATGTAGAAGTTCCCTTCCCTTCTGGCTGTGGACTCCATCGCAGCCACATCGGAGCCTGCGTTCGGTTCAGTAATGCCAATACACCCCAACCATTCTGCGGAGACCAGTTTCGGGATATACTTTCTCTTTTGTTCATCTGAACCATATTGGAATATCTCCCTTGCCGTCCCCATGGTCTGCATATTAAATGCGGCTCTCAAAGAACCGCTCAACCTTGCCACCTCCTCGGTAACGAGGGTATGGGATAAGAATCCCGAGTTCGATCCTCCGTATTCCTCGGGAATAGGGCAGCCAAAGAATCCCAACGATCCCATCTTTAGGAGAAGCCCCCTTTGAAAACGATGCGATTTCTCATCCGCACTCACCAGAGGAGCTATTTCCTTCTTTGCAAATTCTTGCGCCATCTTTCTGAAAGCCTTCTGCTCATCGGTCAGTTCAAAATCCATGACTCCCTCATTTTTCCCCCAAGGCCTAAGATCTGCCTTGCATCTTTGGCAGTGGCAATCTCCCGGTCGAGGGTCCGTGCAATTAAGACTGCCTTTCTTACTTGTTCGGCATTGCTCTTGGCCAAAACGCCCTTCGAAATGTAAAGGTTATCTTCAAGACCCACGCGGATGTGGCCACCCAAGAGGATACCCAGCGTGATCGTTGGAAACTGAGCGGGCCCAACACCGAGAACCGACCAGGTGGAATCCAGGGGCAAACTCTCTTTAAGATAGAGAAGATTTCGCGGCGTTGCCGAAATTCCTCCGATGATTCCCATGCAGATTTGAAAGTGGGGCCTTCCTTTGACTAAGCCCTTTTCAATCAAATGGCGCGAAATATCGATATGACCCGTATCGAAGATTTCCAGTTCAGGTTTGGTTCCGGCTTTGAGAATAATTTCAGCCATTCGTTCCACATCGGGAAGGGAGTTGGCCATGACCCAACGGCTGAAGTTCATCGAGCCCACGTCGAGGGAACACATCTCCGGCTTCAGTTCCGCAACGTGCTGGGCCCGTCGTTCGGGCGTGGTGTAGAGACTTTCACCTGCCTGTTCCTTCTCTTCCGGGGTAAAGACAATTCTCCCGCCGATTCCTGTCGTGAGGTTGACGATCATGTCACACTTGTTTCGAATCGTCTCAAAAACCTCCCGGTAGTAAGAAAGCTCCATCGAGGGCTTCCTTGTCTTCGGATCCCTCACGTGGACATGAACAATCGATGCCCCCTCGTAGTAACACTCGATGGCGGCTTGAGCAATCTCCTCGGGAGTCACCGGAAGATTAGTTTGCCTCTCTTTCGAATCAAAAGAACCGGTCACCGCTGCGGTGATGATCAGCTTCTCCATGTTCTCCCCTCAGATCCTTTCCAGATGAGCCTTCTTCTCTTGGAGATCTTTTGTAATCCGAGTGATCTCTCCGAAAAGAAGGGCTTTGGTCATACAATGTTTCACGCACATCGGAAGTAACCCCCGCTCTGTCCTGTGGACGCAGAGATTGCACAGCTCCACAATTCCCTTCTCCGGATTGAACTGCGGAGCAGCAATGGGGCAAGCTTCGATGCACAGCTTGCATCCCATGCAGGTTTGAGGGTCCACGGTGACGGTCCCAAAAGGGGTCCGGGAAATAGCTTTGACCGGACATCCCTCCATGCACTTCGCCTCCACGCAGTGCATGCATCGAACCAGATGAAAATCGAGCTTTAGTTTTCCGTTCTTCTTATAAGGCCCTTTCTTAAAGATACTGATTCGATTGACCCCAGGGGGGCTGCCGTGTTCGTGCTTGCAGGCTACCTCACAGGTTTGACAACCCACACAGAGTTCGGAATTAAATAGGATTCCATAAATTTCCATCTCAATTCTCCTCGGCCTTATAGACTTTGCACAAAAGCCCGTTGAGAGGTGTCGAACCCACAATAGGGTCATAGGGCGAGTCACTGGGGGTGATCACATTTATGTTCGATTCCCAATATCCTTGCCTTCTCAACTCGCCCTGTCTTTCGGGAAACCACCAGTGGGCGTCAGCATGCACCACCAGAGGATGTACCGCAAGTGTGAGCCTCGCCTTCTGCTTCACCCTTCCTTGAGCTTTCTTTGTCGTCTCGATCCAGACCCAGTCGCCATCGCCAATCCCCAACTTCTCCGCTGTGTCTGGATGGATATCGATCCTCGGCAAAGGGTTGAGCTCCCTGAGCCAACGAATCTGCCGATTGGCGGAATGATAGAAGGCAATATGCTTCCCTGCGGTGATCAGGGTGAGAGGGTATTCCTTGGCCAACTCCGGTGTGCTGACAGGCGTCTCTGGGTTCTCCTCATAGTATGGCAAGGGATCGTACCCGTGTTTTTCCAAAACGGTGGAATAGAGATCAACCTTTCGAGTTGGCGTGTTGAATCCTGCCTCCTCATATTTCTTGTATTTGAAGGGCTCCTCCACATACATGATCTTCTTCATCTCGTCAAAGGTCTTTCCTATTCCTTTCACCCTGAAATCATTAAACTCCTCGATGGAAGAGGCCTTGACCGCATACCGATCGATGATTCCCATCCTCTTGGCTATCTCCAGGGCAATCTTTTTCTCGTCCCAACACTCCCCAACCGGCTCGATCACCTTCTGCCGGATGCTGAAGAAGTTGAGGTATGAAATATCGCAATAGTCATCGTTTTCAAGCCATGTCGCTGCGGGGAGAATGATGTCAGCCAACTCTGCTGTAGGGGTCATGAAGAAGTCAGAGATCATGAGAAAGTCAAGATGCATGATGCCTTCATAGGCCTCCCTGGCATTCTCGCAGGCTGTGATCCAATTGACCGCGCCGAAAACCCCTTTGATCGGATACGGCTTTCCGGTAATCATTGATTTGATCGCTGTCGGGAGATGGGAAAAAGGACGAAACGACTCCGCCCCGCAGAGCACAGGGAACTCTTCTGCTCCAATCCTCTTGTTCTCCACTTCGGCCGGGGGTCTGAAATCGTACCCTGTCATCAGCTCGAAATAGGACTTGTAGCCTTTGGGAAGGCTGTTGATAAGATTCCCTCCTTTGACATCGATGTTCCCTGTGATCGCCATCAAAATGGCCATGGCACGCAAGGTCTGAAATGTGTTGGTGTGCATCTCAAGGGCTGTCCGATGATGGAAAGAGGAAGGCTTTAACGTCGCATACATCCGTGCGGCACGAACAATGTCCTCTTCACGAACCCCTGTGACCTCGGAAACCTTATGAGGGGGATACTTATGGACTCTTGTCCTCAGCGGTTCGAACCCGTTACACCACTTCTCCACGAAATCGCGATCGTAAAGGTTTTCATTGATGATCACATGAAGCATTCCCAAAGCTAAGGCATCGTCCGTGGCGGGCCGGACCTGAAGCCATAAATCCGCTTTCGAAGCCAAAGGGGTGAAGATCGGATCGACCACAATGAGCTTTGCTCCCCTGGCCATGCCTTCAAAGATCTGCTTCGCCTTGCTCGGGTGCGTGGCAGGAGGGTTGCAACCCCAGATCATGATACACCGGCTGTTCCCATAATCGGGTCCCACTTCCGAAGACACCATCTTGCCGAAAGAAAGAGAGTCGGCGATGTAGGAAGGCATGTGGCAGATATGGGCCACCAGGAGCGAATTGGCGCTTCCCATCGCATAGAGGAGGGCTGTGTAAGGAATGCAGTAAGTTCTGGGACCGTCGTTCCAGGCAAAACCGATTGCCTCTGGACCATACTTTTCCCGGATCTTGTTAAACTCTCGTGCAACGATATCGAGGGCTTCATCCCAGCTGATCCTTTCAAACTTTCCTTCTCCCCTTTTTCCTACCCTTTTCATCGGATACTTGAGTCGATCGGGGTGGTAGACCAGATCGACATAGGAAAGGCCCTTGGGGCACATGATCCCGCGATTTTCAGGGTGATCGGGATCACCCTCAATGTGAACGACCCTTCCGTCCCGAACTTCCACCACCACCCCGCATTCACAATGGCATCCCTGGCAGGCTGTTTTTATCTCCACGATTGCGACCTCCTGTTCGAGATTTTTACTAAGAACAGAGAACCCCCGCATCCTATCATCGCCAAAAGGGCCGAAAGGAAGAACGCCCCCTTAAAGGTTCCAGAAAGATCCGCCATCCTTCCGCCAATGGCAGGCCCTATGGCCTGCCCAATCCCAAAAATGACCGTGATCGACCCGAGGCCTGCTGGAGCTAACCGGGGCCCAAGATAGTCGCCTGCTGAAGCCGCCATGATGATAGGGACTGAAAAAACGCTCAGGGAAAATAAGATCGTCGAAAGATAGGCGGCGACGACCCCAGTCCCTGGGAGTGCGAAGAGAAGAAAAGAAAGAGACTGTAAAAAAAATACGATGGCAAGACCATAACCCCGGCCGATCAGATCAGAGACCGTTCCCCAAAGGGGTCCTGAAACAAGGCTTAGGAGTCCCAAAAGAGAAAACAACTCACCTGCCCGGTAAGATGAGAAACTGATTTCATTAATCAAATAAGCCGAGAAGTACTGAAGGTAGATTATATACGAAAACCCGAAGGCAAAATAGATAAAAGCAAGAAGGTATAAGGGCCTGCAACGATAGATCCTCTGCCACCCCGTCTGAGCCTCATTCAAGGCAGAAACAGATGCTTCTGCCTTCTGACCAATCGCTTTCAACCCTTTGTCCTGAGGCCTATTCACCAGGAAGAGGGAGCAAAGCACCCCAACGACAATACTCGAAACACCGATGAAGTGCCAAGCCAATCGCCATCCTGAATCGAGAAAATGACGATTTAGAAAATTCATCAACAATCCCATCACGATCATCGAAAAACCAGCCCCTGAGGAGATGATCCCAGAGGCCATACCTCTCTTTTCGGAACTGAACCAAGCAGCCAGCAGACCCATCATGGGGACGTAAGCAGCCCCGCTTCCCAAACCGGTCAGAAAACGCATCCCGAAGGCAAAGGCAAAGCTGTCGGCCAGCCCGGTCAGGAAGAGTAAAATTCCAAGGAAGAAGAGCGAGGTGCTTATGACGAGGCGCGGCCCGTACCTGACTGAGAGGAAACCGCCGACGACGGCAAAGAGGAGATAGCCCCCAAGGTTTCCGGTCCCCAAGAGGCCCATTTGAGTGTAGTCAAGGGAGAGACCCTTCATCATGCTGGGAAGGATGGCGGTAAAGACGTACCGGCCGAACCCCAGGCTTGCCATCACACATAAGAGCCCCAATCCCAGAATCACCCACCCATAATGCAAACCCTTTCTCTCTCCCAAACTTAGATGACCCTCCACAATTCACTCTTTGGTCTTTTCTTTGCTTCTTTCTGCACTGCCTGCGCCTTCACCCGAAGAAAGGGCTTGATCAAACGTCGGGCTTCCCGATAAACCTCCTCTTCATCTACCGTCACACATTTTCCATTCTCAACGGTGATCTTCCCATCGATGATCACAGTGTCAACACTGTCTCCTGAAGCTGAATAGATCAAATTCCGGATCACATTGAATCGATGTGTAGGAACCCATTCCGGACGGTTTAAATTGAAGAGAGTGAGATCGGCCAGCTTCCCGGCCTCCAAGGACCCTATCTTTTTCTCCAGTTTCATCGCTTTGGCTCCGTTTAGGGTGGCCATCTCCAGGACCAACTCCGGAGGCATCACCGTCGTATCCAGCCTCACTTCTTTATGGGCGGTAGCAGCCAGAAACATCTCTCGAACCATGTCAAGATGGTTGCTGCAATTGGCCCCATCGCAACCCAATGCCACATTGATCCCGGCACTGATCATCTCGGGAAATTTCCCTCTTGATGCTGACCCGTATCCTCCTTTCATACTCGAACTCAGATTGTGAACGATATGAGACTTTGTGTCCCGGATCAACATCATCTCCTTACCCGTGATCCAGGCCATATGGGCTGCCAAAAAATCCGGGCCCAAAATTCCAACGCTGTTGAGGTATTCGATGTCTCTCATCCCAAACCGCTCTACGGTCCACTGGACCATCTCCTCGACGACCCCTGCATGCGTGAGAATTCCCAAATCATATTTGTCAACCAGATCCCTTACCCCACGGCATAACTTCGGAGAACAGTTGGGGACCTGATGAAGTGAAAACCATGTCTGAATCCTCCCATCTGCACCCCCATGACGACGCTTGACAAAATCCTCACTGCGGGCCAGGGCCGTCTCCGTTGTCTCCCTCTCACATCCACGGGAGCCTTTCGGATAACTCTTAAACCCAGGCCCTTCAAAGAGGTCCCACACCACCCGACCTATTACGGCACGCATCCCGGTTTCCTCGATGGCCTTCACGACCCGGTCTTCCATGGGAGGGACCGTCCCGCATTCGATATAGCTTGTCGTCCCCGTCTTCATCATTTGAAGACAAGTGATGAGGGCCGAAATATAATAGCTCTCCGGATCCAAGTTGGCAAAGCAGAAGGCAAAGGCCTGATCACACCAAGGATTGCAAGGGATGTCATCGATCATCCCCTTAGTGAGCGTGTGATGCGTATGAATATGGGCGTCCACGAGCCCTGGGATAATGAGTTTATCTTTTGCTGAAATGGTTCGGGGGGCAGAGTATTCCTCTTTGATCTGAGAGGTTCTCCCCACATCCACTATTTTGTTTCCTCGGATTGCTACGGCCCCGTTTTCAAAGATTCTCCGTTTTGAATCCATTGTAATCGTCCACCCACCCTCCACTAATAAGTCCACCTTTTTCATTGTTCGCTCCGCCTTTGGCTGTGGATTATTCGATACGTTCTTTTCTTAGGACTGATTTCACACAACACTCAATTGCTCTTTCCCGGGGGTATGAAAAGGCTTTCTTCCCATCGGAAAGTTTCAACTTTCACCAGCAACCTCTCATCAACGTGTCAACGAGGGGGCAAGCTTTTGAATTAACGGTTTCATCGAATGAAGCGTATCTTCTACTGCTTCAAGCGTCTGCTCGACCTCACGGCTTGTGACGGGAGTGGAAATGAAGCTACAATGTGCCTTCGCAGGATAGATGCCCCTTATGATCAGATTAAGGTCATAGTGGCGTAAGAGAAGTTGATTCCCCGTCTTTGCGCTGGCCGAGTCAATAATTGGTTGGTCAGTAAAGTAAATATGGAAAACAGAGCCAACGCCAACAACCTGGACCAGGATGCCCGCTTTCTTGGCTGCTTTCCCTATGCCCTGTCGCAAAGTCTCCCCCATCTCGTCCAGATGAACGAAGGCGCTCAGGGTCAATTCCTGTAATGTCGCTAAACCGGCGGCCATGGCAACAGGATGGGCATTCCAGGTTCCCGCATGAGGGATGGGAGCTCGATCCACTGTCAGACCTGAAGCCCTTGTGGGTTTGAAGGGCCTTAGCATCTCTTTTCGGGTTACGAGTGCACCGACGGCAAAACCCCCTCCGATGATCTTTCCTAAGAGTGTCATATCCGGTCTAATTCCCCATTTCTCTTGAGCCCCTCCGCGACTGAGCCTGAGGCCTGTGACGACTTCATCAAATACGAGTAGTACCCCATTTTCCTCTGTAATCTTCCTGATCTGTTTTAAGTAGTCAGGCTTAGGTGGAATCCCCCTCAATATGGGTTCCATAAAAACTGCCGCCAGTTCGTCTCGATGCTTCCTAATCGTCGCTTCGAATCTCTCAATGTCATTGAAGGGAACTGTGATCGTCTTCGCCAATGTATCTTGCGAGATGCCGGGTCCCTCAGAAAACCCTTCAGAGGTTCCGTGAAAAGCCCCTTCACACTTTAGGATCTTCTCCTTACCTGTATAGGCCCGCACGACTCTTAACCCGAGCATATTCGCCTCGGTCCCCGAAGCGCAGAATATAACTTGCTCCCCGGACGGGAATGATTCAATGATCTTCTCGGCCAACTCGACCTCTAACTTAGTCGGACCGCCAAGAACGGTCCCACATGCGAGTTGTTCTGTAATGGCTTCCATCACTCGTGGATTCCTGTGCCCTATTATCAACGGACCTAGGTTATTGGTGTAATCAATGTATTCTCGACCATCTACGTCATAAACTTTGCAACCTTCTCCTTTGACAATGTAAGCCGGATAAGGAGGAAAAAAGAGACCTCGTCTCGTACTTCCATCGGGCAAGACTTTGCACGCTCTCTCATAGAGTTTATGAGAGGCGCTTGACATAGACATATACTTCTCGATCAGGGTTTCTTCTTCAGTCACTTTACTCTTTTGAACCGTGTTCATCATCCATTCCTCCGTTCTCAGTCAGTTTGTGCAAGTCCTTCTTGAATTGAACTTCTCCTATTTCTTGCTTTTCAGGGCTTTTAGTACCCTTGTAGGCGTTAAGGGAAGATCATAAATCCGCGTCCCTGTAGCGTTGTAAACCGCATTGACAATTGCCGGGGCCGTCGGAATCAGTGCAGGTTCCCCAACCCCCTTAGCCCCAAAGGGACCTGTGGGTTCAGGATCTTCTACAATGATGGGGACGATCTCAGGCATATCCAAGATCGTAGGAATCGCAAAACTCTTAAAGTTTTTCGTTAAGCCCGGTATGAACTCCTCTTGCAATGCAAATCCTTGCCCCATGAGAACTCCACCCTGAATTTGTCCTTCAACGCTCAGAGGATTAACGGCACGACCGACATCGTGGGCAGCTGCCACTTTGAGCACCCTGACCATCCCGGTTTCCGTATCGACCTCGACAACCGCTATTTGGGCTCCAAAAGCGTAGGTTGAGAAAGGGAAACCCTGCCCGTTTTCATCAAGCTTGATCACTTTAGGATCGAAGAGGGCATCATAGGCAGTCGAAATCTCCTCATTTTTACAAATGTAGTAAAGTCGCTCTAAATCAACCCGATGGTCTGGAAATTGCTTTGAGTAAAGGAACCCATCACCCACCTTCACATTTTCAACTTTATCCTCCAGCGTTTTGGCTGCGACCTCAACCATAGCTTTCTTCAACTTGCCAGTAGCCATTTTCACTGCGTTCCCGGAAATGTAAGTTTGGCGGCTTGCACAGGTAATGTTTGAAGCGGGTGTGAAAGCCGTATCCCCGGAGACAATTTCGATCCATTTTAGTGATAACCCGAACTCTGATGCCGAGATCTGAGCCAAAGTTGTCACTAATCCTTGCCCGACGTCGCATGCCCCTGTATAAACAACGATCTTACCTTTTTCCCCCAGCTCAGCCCTTGCTTCAGCAGGATTAGGCATCCCAGTCCATCCGATTCCAAACCACATCCCTCCGACACCAATGCCCATACGCTTATGGGATTTCTCCTTCAATCTATCTTCGTTTATCCTTTGGATTGATCTTTTCTCCTTTTTGTAAAAGCTCTCCAGGGTCTTCAAACAGGTCTTAATTCCAACACTGACGGTTAATCCCCTACCGGTACCCAGTTCTTTGCCGGGCTCCAAACAGTTTCGTATACGGAAGGCAAGAGGATCCATTCCTAATTTCTCTGCCAACATATCCATATGAGCCTCGATGGCCATGGAGATCTGGGGAACCCCAAACCCTCTCATGGCCGTTCCGTAAGGATTATTGGTATAAACGAGCTTGCCTATATAACGCACATTTGGAAAATAGTAGGGACCCGTGCAGTGAACTGCGGCACGTGTAATAATTGCCCTTCCCCAAGAGCAATAGGCACCGGTATCGCTCACCACATCATAATCCACGGCCGTAAGCTTTCCCTTTTGTGTTGCTCCGGTACGGCAACGAATATGAAAAGGGTGCCTCTTTCCTGAAGCCAAGAATGATTCCTCCCTCGAATAAACCCATTTCACTGGCTTCTTCAACTTATGGGCAAGAAGAGCCAAAATCCCCTGGACGCTAATATCAATCTTTCCTCCAAAGGCACCTCCGGTCGTCGCCTGGATCACTCGAATCCGATCCGCCGGAAGTCCCATCACCACCGAAAGATCGGCCTGAAAGTTGTGGGCGTCTTGACCGGAGCAGTGGACAACAACTCGCCCTTCTTCATCCACATAGGCAATCCCAGCCTCTGTATCCAGGTAGGCATGCTCTATGAAAGGGGTCGTAAACGTATTCTCCACAACTACGTCAGATTCCTTTAGCGCTCTTTCCGCATCCCCCTTGATTATCTTCCTCAAGTAGAGTAAATTCCCATCCTCATAGTCTTCATGAACTTTCGGAGAACGCTCTTCCAAACCAAAGAAAGGATCAAGCACAGGCTCCAAAACCTCATAGTGAACCTTGATCTTCCTAACCGCATCCTCAGCAACCTCCTCAGAAACCGCTGCCACTGCCGCAATCGGATCACCCACATACCTCGCCTTGTCTCCCACCAAAATCGGCTGATCCTTATAGGTGGGCGTGGCCCCAACAAAGTTCCTCCCACAAATATCTTTCGCCGTCACTACCCCAGCCACTCCCGGTAATGCCTCAGCCTCCGACGTATCGATCCCCTTGATCCGAGCATGAGGATAAGGACTCCTGAGAGCCTTCACCCATAGCATCCCTTCCTGCGTCAAATCGATCCCATATTTGGTCAGGCCTACCGCCTTCTCCAAACCCTCTAGACGCCCCATCCGCGCCCCTAAAGCATCCCGAGCCTTCTCTTCCAAAAAATTCTTTCCCTTTAAAAGCTCGGCAGCTCTCTGCACCCCCTCAATGATCTTCGTATAGCCTGTGCATCGACAAAGATTCCCGGAAAGAGCCATCTTGACCTCCTCCACACTGGGAGAGGGATTTCTATCTAAAAGAGATTTCGTTGAGATAACCATGCCAGGAATACAATATCCGCACTGAACGGCTCCCACGTCCACAAATGCCTTTTGAATTGGATGAGGTTGGTCCAAGGTTCCAATCCCCTCGATCGTAACCACCTGTTTCCCCCTCGCCTTTATGGCAGGAAAGATACAGGAGTTAACCACCGCATTGTCCACCATCACTGAGCAGGCTCCACAATCCCCTTTGCCACAACCATGCTTGGTCCCCGTCAGACCTACCTTTTCTCTAATCACCTCCAGAAGTGTTTCTGATCCATCAATCTCTAACTGAATTGAATTACCGTTCAATATAAAATTGAGTTGCTCCATGAAGCTCTTCCTCCTATCATCAGTCTCTTTTCAGATTCTGGACGGCCTTCCGAAGGGCATCCCGCACCAAGACAGTCACCATTTCTTTCCGGTACTCGCTTGAGCCCCGAAGAAGGCTATCTCTTGGAGATGCCTCTTCAGAAACCCTTTGAGAAACCGCAGCAATGGTCCTCTCCGTTAAAGAAGCACCTTTCATCATTTCTTCGGCTTTTCGAGCACGAAATGGCCCTGGCGAAACCGGTGCGATGGCAATGGACCCAGAAACAAATTTCTTGCCCTTTGCCGTGATCACAACCGCCGTATTGAGAGTCGGAAGCCACTGGTCATTCCTCCCCCGCATCCGTAGATAAGCCCATCCCTGATTCTTCTGAATCAGCGAACAACGGACCTCCCCAGCAAACTCCCGATCACTCTTCACTCTTGAAATACCAACTCCCTCATAGAGATCCGCTAAAAGCAACCATTTTGAGCCGGTCCGAGAGATAACCTTCACCTCTGCCCCCAAGGCTAAAAGAGCAACCGCCGTATCGGCGGCAGGTTGCGCATTAATAAGATTCCCTAAAACAGTTCCCTGGTTTCTTACCTGGGGCGTCCCCACCTCCGCGGACGCCTCAACCAATAAAGGAACCTTCTCTTTGAGAAGAGAAGAGGAAACAATTTGATGGTGCGTCACAGCCGCCCCAATCCTCACCATGTCCCCCTCTACTTCAATCTTTTTCAGATCTTCGATGCCTGTAATATCGACCGCACATTCAACTTCAAGCTCCTTTTCCTTTAGCCTCGGAATAAGGTCCGTCCCTCCCGCAATGATCCGAGCCTTCCCTCCATGCATTTTCAACGTCTCCAGTGCCTCCTCCGCTGTCTTCACCACTCGGTAAGTCTTCCAAAGCATAATCTCCTCCTTGTGATTACTTTAGGGTCGCTTAAAAAGGAACGATGATAACGTCAGCAAAGGTTCTGGGTCGTGGTATTGGGCGAAGATTAGCGTTTTTCGTAAAAATTACCTCTCACAACCTTGGACTCGATAGGTCTTAGCCACATCCAAAATGGCTTTTACAATCCTCTTATAACCCGTACACCGGCAAAGATTCCCAGAGATCGCAACCCTTACCTCTTCTTCCGTAGGATGGGGATTCTCATCGAGAAGGGCTTTGGCACTCAGGATCATACCTGGGGTACAATACCCACACTGGACCGCCCCATGCTCAATGAATGCTTCTTGGATGGGGTGTAACTTTGTCCCTTCTGACAACCCCTCAATCGTCAAGATCTCCTGGCCCTCCACCTCTACGGCCAACACCAGGCAGGAGTTAATCGGCTTTCCGTCCATCAAAACCGTACATGTCCCGCAGTTACCCAAATCACATCCTTTTTTTGGCCCTGTCAGATTCAGATCTTCCCTCAAGAAGTCCAGTAGCGTCCTTCGAGGCTCTACCCACTCCACCACCTCTTCTCCGTTAACCCTCATCCGCACCTGTTGCTTCATCTCAGCCTCTCGGAATCCTTTCCAAAGCCTCTCTTATTACCCGCCCCGTCAACACCTTTACCATTTCCGTCTTATATTCGATGGTGGTTCGAGGCCTCGCCTCCTCCGAAGCCAACTCTCCAGCTCTGATAATCACCTTTTCTTCAATCCTTTTGGTTCTCAGAAACTCTTCTGCCCTCTTCGGCCTTATCGGTCTTGGCCCTACAGCTCCCAATACAATCCTCGCTTCTTCAAATACTTTCTTCAGAGGGTCAGTCACGACGACCCCTGCCACACACACAATCGCCACATCCAGAGCATTCTTGATTGCATGTTTGATATAGGCTCCCCCCGTATGTGGGGACCACGATGGGATCTCTATCGCTGTCACGATCTCTCCAACCCCTAAACTGTTCTTACCGGAATCGGCAAAAAGATCATCTACTAGTAGCTTCCGCTCCCCTTCAGGACCCACCACCAAAACCCAAGCCCCCATTCCGATGAGATACGGCCCCATGTCTGCTGAAGGTAATGCATTGCAAAGGTTACCCCCAATGGTCGCTCGGTGGCGCACCTGCACCGACCCTAACAAGTGCGCGGCATGGGCAAGCACTGGCAGGTACTCCTTTGTTACAGGGGAGGTTTCGATCTCCCGAATCAATGTCAGTGAACCGATCCTCATTCCCCCTCCAGGCCGGTACTCAATCCCCTCCAGGCCCGGAATTCCTTTGATGTCTATCAGAATTTCCGGATTCACCTGCCTCTGTTTCAGCTTCACTAAGACATCTGTCCCCCCAGCCAGAATATGGGCTTTCCCCCTACTTTCGGCTAAGAGGTCAACCGCCTCCCCAAGGGTTTTCACTTTGACATACTCGAAGTTTTTCATCCCTTATCTTTCAGTGCCTTCAGGACCTTGTCGGGCGTAATCGGCAATTCTTTGATCCTGACTCCCACTGCATCATAGATCGCATTGGCAATAGCAGGGGCAGTAGGGGCCAAGGCAGGCTCGCCCAGTCCTTTTGCCCCATAAGGACCCCTCGCGTGAGTCGCCTCCACCAGAATGGGCACCATCTCGGGCATATCTAAGGAGGTGGGAACTTTGTAGTCTACAAAATTGGGGTTCAAGGTTTTTCCCAGTTCAATTTTAACCTCCTCCATTAAGGTCGTACCTACCCCAGTCGCTAAGGCTCCTTCAATCTGTTGCTCACAGGCCGAGGGATTAATGGCTTTTCCCACGTCATGTGCTGAAACAATCTTTAGCACCTTTACTTTTCCAGTCTCCTCATCTACTTCTACTTCGGCCGCCTGGGCCGCATACATCCAAAACACCGCTGGGTTCTCACCTTGGCCGGTCTCACGGTCTAAGGCTGTTGCATCAGGGACGTTGAAGGTCCCTCGCCCAATAATTGGCTTCCCCTTACCAAGATAACTTCCTCCCATAGCCACTTTGGGAATAGGAACATTTTTTTCGAGTGAGCCCTTTACAAAAATAAACCCGTCCCTTGTCTCCAGGTCTTCTGCGTTCGCTTCTAACTCTTCAGCCGCTGCCTCAAGTAGCTGCTTCTTTGCATCGGCTGCAGCGTGCTTCACAGCATTTCCCATGTGAAAGGTGCTCCGGCTGGAAGAGGTTCCATGGTCAAAGGGAGTCACATCCGTATCCGAGGAGACCACCTTTACACTCTTGAGATCGACCCCCAACTCTTCTGCTGCGATCTGAGCCAAGACAGTGTCCGAACCCTGCCCCATGTCCACCGTGCTCGAAAGCACCTCCACCGTTCCATCCTCATTCAATTTAACAAAAGCAGATGAAGAGGAAGGTGTCATGGTCATTTTATGCATCACCCCTATCCCTTTTCCTCGGTTTCTCCCGGTCTTCTTTCCCCACGCAATCGCTTCCGCCGCCTTTTGAATGCACTCTTTAATCCCTACGCTGTGAAGAATTTGGCCGGTTGCTGAGATGCTCCCTTCCTCTAAGGCATTCTTCAAACGAAACTCAACAGGATCCATTCCTATTCCTTCGGCCAATATGTCCATCTGCGAGTCAATGGCCCACATGATCTGGGGGATTCCAAATCCTCGAAAAGCTCCTGCGATCGTCTTATTGGTATAGACACAATAGGAGTCCACCCAAAGATGAGGTAGTTGATAAGGACCATTGCATGAGAAGCCGGCATTCCGAGTAATGGGTGGCCCAGCATCTGCATAGGCACCCGTATCCATCACTAGGTTCACCTGGCGAGCCATTAATGTTCCATCTTTTTTAACTCCTGTCTTGATCCGGACGACGGAGGGATGTCTCACGATGGAGGTTGCGTAAAACTCCTCTTCCCGTGTCAATACGATCTTCACTGGCCTATGGTTCTTCTCTTTGATTGCTAATACCATACAGAGGGGTTCTACTTTTAAATAGACCTTTCCCCCAAACCCTCCCCCCACACAGGTAATGATAACCCGAATCCGATTCATAGGAATTCCAAGGGATCTTGCCAATTCCCTCCGACAGCTATAAGGATGCTGAGTGTTCGTCCAAATAGTGATCTGCCCTGAGGGGCTGACCTGTGCGATCGAGGCATGAGGTTCGAGATGACAATGTTGGACCATTGGAGTGTTGAACGTATCTTCAGATATAAAATCGGATTGCCGAAAACCTTCTTCTATGTTTCCCCTCCTTAATTTAAAGTGGTTGCATATATTCGTCCCCGGCACCGGGAAATAATGAGGCCCACACCAGTAATTTCCCAAATTCTCATGAATCAATGGGGCATCAAGTTCCATCGCTTGAAGAGGATCGAAGACGGGAGGGAGCTCCTCGTAATCCACTTTGATCAGTTCGAGGGCTTCTTCGGCAATATCTTCATCGGTGGCGGCAACACCTGCGATGGGATCTCCTATATATCGAGCTTTGTCGAAACAGTAGTAGGGCTGGTCCTGGATGCAGGTTCCGTACCGTACCATCAAATCCCTACCTGTGACAACCACTTTCACTCCCGGAAGCCTTTCGGCTCGGTTTGTATCCACATTGAGAATCTTTGCGTGAGGGAGAGGACTTCTCAATACTTTCCCATAAAGCATTCCTCCGAGCTTGAGATCGGTGGCATAAAGAGCTTTTCCCGCAACCTTCTCAATAGCGTCGACTCGGAGAACACTGGCACCAATAAATTTTCGCTCTTCCGTAGGTGTTGTCATGAGATATCTGCTTCGAAGGAAATCTGTTCTTTTCTCTATCCGCCAAGGTAAGATCGCTTGACAGCTTCGTTGCTCATGAGGGTTTGGGAACTACCCTCCAAAACAATTCTCCCCGTCTCCAAAACGTATCCGGAATGCGAAACCTTCATTGCTAACTTGGCATTCTGCTCCACGAGCAGTATGGTCATCCCCTCTCCATTGAGTCTGGAAATAATCCCAAAGATCGTTTTCGTAAAGATGGGAGAAAGTCCTAAAGAGGGTTCATCCATCAGGAGAAGTTTCGGCCTGGACATCAGTGCTCTCGCAATGGCTAACATCTGCTGCTCTCCACCACTCAACGTCTTTCCATATTGGGATTGTCTCTCCTGGAGGATGGGGAAATAGCTGTGCAAGCGATCTAAATCCGTCTTTACTTCTTCATCTTTCCGGGTGAAGGCCCCGATCTTCAAATTTTCAATGACGGTCAGGTCTGGAAAGATGAGTCGGCCCTGAGGAACTTGGGATATCCCCAACTTGACAGTCCTTTCTGGAGGGATATTTTCGATTCGTTGACCATTGAACTCGATGGTTCCCTTTTGGCACTCCACGATCCCAGAAATATTATTGACCAATGTCGTTTTCCCCGCTCCGTTTGCTCCCAAAATGCAGACGACCTTCCCAGAATCCACATTCAATGTAACTCCTTTCAGAGCCTGAATCCTTCCATAATAAGTTTCTACGGCGCTTACTGATAGCATTCCTCACTCCTCACTGCCTAAATAGGCCTCCACCACTTTCGGATTGGATTGGATTTCTTTTGCGCTTCCTTCAGCAATTTTGACACCATAATCCAAAACGGTAATCTGATCGGATATCTCCATCACTAAACTCAGTACATGTTCAACCAATAGAATGGTAATCCCAAGCTGGTCTCTCATCTTCCGAATAAACGTGTCCAGTGCCTTAATCTCCTCGGCATTCATCCCGGCTCCGGGTTCGTCCAAAAGGAGCAGTTTCGGCTCTGATGCCAATGCCCTCCCTAATTCCAGCAATCGCATCTTTCCAAAGGGCAGGCTCGAAGCAGACGAATCCGCATAATCATCCAAATTGAGCGATCTTAGGATCTCATGGACCTTTTCGATCCCTTTTCTTTCTTCCCTTTTAGCTCTACCCAAATTGAGGATCGAATCAACCATGCTACCGCCAAGATGAATATGCCTGCCAACCATGACGTTGTCGAGGACAGACATGGACTTAAAGATCTCTAAATTCTGGAAGGTCCGGCAAATCCCCACCTGACTGATCTGGTGAGGCTTTGATTTCAAGAGATCGATTCCCTCAAGGGAAACCGCCCCCTCGGTAGGGTTATAAACCCTTGTGATTAGGTTAATTACCGTCGTTTTTCCTGCGCCGTTCGGACCAATGAGTCCTCGAATTTCTCCTTTTTCAATATTCATGTCCAGGCTCTGCAGAGCCTTCACCCCTCCAAAGCTAATCGATAAATTTTCCGTTCTGAAGAAGTCCATAATAGGTCACTCCTTTTATGCCTTGTTGAGAATCCGTTTGAACGTCCATCCCGGTAAGCCACTTTTAACAAGGCCGTAGATTCCCCCAGGCATAAAGATGATAAATATGAGTGCAATCAAAGAAAAGACCAAGACCTTGTACTCTACCATCCAGTGAAAAAGCTCAGGTGTAACAACAAAGAAAATACTACCCAAAATCGGACCAGGCAGTGTTGCTGTGCCACCGATGACGAGAACAGCCAGATGAAAAACCGATTCGTTGAGTCCGAAGGACTCAGGGCTCACATATCCTATCACCAATGCCAATAGACCCCCACCGATCCCGGCGTAAAAGCCACTGATGGCAAAGGCCGTCGTCTTATACTTAGCCGAACTCACGCCCATGGATTGGGCTGCTATCTCACTATCGCGAACTGCGATGAGGGAGCGCCCCAATTTCGATTTGATAATGTTTACATATAAATAAATCAAAATGAACGCTATTGGGATGACTAAGAAATAGAGGCGGTGGTTTGAATTGAGAGCAATTGGCCCTATATTGACAGAGGATAGCGATACTCCAGCAGCCCCCATTGTTACACTTTTCCAGTGGATCATGATCAACTGGATTGCCTGGTTGCAGGCGAGGGTTGCCATAGCTAAGTAGTGCGATCCGAGCCTCAGGGCTGGAAATCCGATGATAATTCCAATCCCCGCCGTCAAGATCCCTGCCATTGGTAAGGCCACATAGATAGGAATTCCCAGTTTGACAATGGAGAGGGCTGTAACATAGGCTCCAATTCCCATAAATCCTGCATTGACGATAGAGATTTGGCCAGTATACCCCAACACAATATTGAGGCCCACGGTCATAATCGCATAGATCCCCACGAGGTTTAGAATGTACATGGTGTAGCTCTTCTCGATCACGAAAGGAAGAATGAATAAAACGATCAAGGCCCCAATGATGTATATTTTATTTGTTATCTTTTCGCTCATCGTTATACCCTCTTTTTAACTTCGATGCCCAGGAGACCAGATGGTTTGATCAAGAGGACTGCCAGGATCATTAAAAATGCAACCATCTCTTTAAAAGCCACCGAAACATAGACTCCGAATATGTTTTCCACCGCAGCTAAGAGAAAGCCGCCGATAATCGTGCCGGGAATGCTAAAGCCGCCGACGATCCCCGCGGCGAAACCCTTGATGGACACCCATCCCATCCCTACCTCGATCATTAAAACAGGTGCAAGCAGAACTCCTGCAACAGCGGCCAGAATACCGCTCATCACCCACGAGAGGGAAAAAACCTTTTTGACACTCACTCCCATGAGGGAGGATGCTTGTTTATTCATGGATACCGCTCTGAAGGCTATACCCAATTTTGTAAACTGTAAAAAAAGATAGACGAGAAGGATAAAAAAAGCAGTAATGGCGACGATCCAGACATCCTGGGGTGTAAAGAGGATCTTCCCGACACTGATCGGTTTGTTGCTGATGATTGGAGAGACATGGAATACCTCCGCCCCCCACACGAGCTGAATTGAGTAATAAATGACAATCCCTGCCATGAATGTCGCAATAATACTATTCATCACAGGGGCTTTGAGTAAGCGCCGACAGGCCACCCTCTCCATGACAAAAGCAAGGAGTGCCGTGCCAATGACGCTCATCAAGAACGCGAGAACATATGGAATCTTCAACATGTACCAGAAGGTCACCAGGAAGTAAGCACCCATGGTAAAGAGCTGGCCCTGCCCAAAGTTCAATACATCGGTAGCCCTAAAAATGAGGACCAAGCCCAATCCAACTAGTGCGTAAATGCTTCCATAGGCGAGACTTTTTAAGATCAATTGCAGGATATCCATTTCCACCCTCCTCTTTTCTATGGGGGGGGAGGGGATAGCCCCTCCCCGGCAACCCTTTACTTTAGCTTCGGAAGATCGGCTAAAGGAGATCGTGTGATCCCCTTGGGGTACATCTCTTTTTTAGGGAAATGAGGAACGGGCAGGTCTTCTTCAGCAACACCGTGCTCCATCTCTAATTTGAGAGGCATGCCGCCTGTCGCAATGACATAGACACTCATTGAATGGACAGCTTGATGGTCCCAAGGTGAAAAGGTCACTGGATCTCCGACTCCGATGTCCACATTATACATCGTTTCCAGAGCCTTTCTGAATTTGTCCCGCGTGATGTCCTTTCCAGCCCTCCTCAGACCCTCGCCCACAACCTTCATGGCGTAATACCCGTTCAGATTCTTGCTATTCGGCCTTCCGGGTCCAGTTCCATAACGCTTGATACTCTGGTCTCTCACATACTTAACCACAGGATTTGAAAAATCAAAGATCTCATATTTAGGGGTAGACGACTCGATCACCATTCCCATTCCAAAGTCTCCAATGGCCTCAAAAAAGCCTCCTGTGGAGAGTCCTGTGGCACCGGCGATTTTCCCTTTAAAGCCCAACTCTCTCGCCTGACGAACGATCAACAAGCCTTCGCGAACCAGCCCGCTTACATGTATCAGGTCAGCTCCAACGTCTTTCGCTTTTGTGATTTGAGCTGTAAAGTCTGCGTCCCCCATGTTGTAGGGAAGGGGTGCAGCGATGTCCATGTTGTACTTCTTCTTTAAGGCCTCTCTTGTATTTTCGAGATCATTCTCACCCAACTCATTGGCCTGGTAAAAGAAAGCGATCTTTTTAGCCTCCATCTTCTCCACAAAAAATCTAGCCCTCCCCCATGAAATATCCCTCTGATTGGCGACTCCCATGGCCTGGAAGACCCATTTGAGCATGGGATAGGTGATCTTCGAGGTGACGCAACCTGAGAAGACCATTGGCACTTCTTCTTTTTCAAAAATGGGATTGATAGCGATGGCCACACCGCTGCAATATTCACCGGTGACGGCAAAGGTTCCTTCACCAATCAATTTCCTTACCGCGGCTACCCCTTTTGTCGGATTGCATTCACTGTCAAGAGCAATCATTTTAATCTTCCGGCCATGAATTCCTCCGGCGGCATTTATCTCTTCCACAGCCAGCTCAAAACCGTTTTGTGCCCCGATCCCAGAAGAGGCCGCCCCTCCCGTGAGGGGATTGATGTTTCCGATGATGATCTCCTTATCTGTCACCCCAGGGACCTTCGCTGCAATAGCCATCCAGGGGATCGAGAAAACCAACCCTACTAAAAGTCCAATAATAATACATTTTTTCATTGCCTTCCTCCTCTCTTGAAGTTTTCTGATTTCAAAAAAAACCTTTTTGTAAAATTCGATTTTCACCTCCTCCCAAATTAGTTTTTGGTCTTAAGCCCATTTAGTAAGGCTACCAAGTCTATTCTCAAAAACTATTTTACTATCTCTTCTTCTTTCTAGGAATTAATACAGAACTTTTGCCTTCACCAGGAAATTCTTTTATGTAACCTTTTTGCCCTAAATAACCACGGTATTCCTTTCGGAAACAGATATAATAGTGACGACCTCGATAAACCGTACACTCATGACACATCTCTTTGCTAAAAGGGCAAAGCATGGGAATCTTGGCCATTGCTTCCCTTATTCCTTTTCTTTGATAGCCCTCAAAATCTTTTCTGATGTAATCGGAAGGCTCTTAATCCTAACGCCGACCGCATCATAAATGGCATTGGCTATGGCGCCTGCTGTCGGAACCAATCCTGGCTCCCCTAATCCCTTGGCTCCATAAGGACCATCGGGATCGACACTCTCCACCATGATGGACTTCATGGGAGGCACATCATTAATATAGAAGATCCGATAATCCTGAAAATTGGGGTTGAGGACAATCCCTTCTTCCCAGATAAGGCCTTCAGAAAGGGCATACCCTAATCCTTGCAGCGCTGATCCTTCAATCTGTCCCTCTGCGAGCATTGGATTGATGACCTTCCCCAGATCATGGGCAGCAATAAAGTTGAGAACCTTCACCCGCCCTGTATTCCGATCCACCTCCACTTCAACGGCATGAGTTCCAAAGGCATAAGTGGGAACCCCCCCATAGCCTGTTTTCGAGTCAGGGATGTAGGTCGTCGGATCATCATAACACCCTCTCCCTGCAAGAATGTTTCCTCTATTATACCAAATGGTGGCTATTTGGGTGATTGGAACAGATTTTTCAGGATTTCCCCTGACATAAATCTTTCTGTCTCTTGCAACCAGATCATCGACACGAGCTTCAAGAATCTTAGACGCCTCTTCAATCAACTTCCGTTTTATCTCTTCTGCTGCCATCTTGGTAGCATTCCCTGCGATAAAGATCTCCCGGCTTCCCCAAGCCCCTAAACATTGCGGGGTCGTCGACGTATCTCCTGTTATGACATTGACGTCCTCAACCCGTAATCCCAATTCCTCTGCTGCGATTTGGGCCAAAGCGGTATCCGACCCCTGACCGAGCTCAGCCATTCCTGAGGCAAGATCGATTGTCCCATCATTGTTCATCTTGATAAAGACATCCGATAGATTACAATCACCAAACAGAAGCCGGACCCCTCCTCCCGTATGCATCACAGAAGCTATCCCCACACCACGATTTTCTGGTTTGCGCCTCTTCTCTTTCCAACCAATGGCCTCAACCACCTTCTCAATACAATCCTTCAGGCCACAACTCGTGACCTTATGACCCATGCACGTAGACTGTCCCTCATAGTTTGCATTCTTCAGGCATAAATCTTTCGCATCCATGCCCAACTTTTCCGCAATCATATCCATCTGCGATTCAATGGCAAAGGTGATCTGAGGATTGCCATAGCCGCGGAAAGCCCCCCCATAGACCTTGTTCGTAAACACGACATCGGCCTGATACCTCATATTGGGAACACTCCAAAGATAAGTACACTTTGTCCCAACGCCCATGGTAATGGTAATTCCATGGCTGTTATAAGCTCCATTGTCGGTCACGACCTTCACATCTCGAGCCAAAATAGTCCCATCTTTCTTCACCCCTGTCTTGATATCAATCACCATTGGATATCGCGTTCTGCCCGTCGTGAATTGCTCGTCCTGCGTGTTGATGATCCGGATTGGCCTCCCGGTTTTTTTGGACAAAAAATAGGAAATGATTTCTATGGGATCCATCTCAAACCTGCCACCAAAGCCTCCCCCCATATAAACCTTAATGACCCGAACCTTATTTAAAGGCATCCCTAAGACATCGGCCACCATCTTCCGATAAGGATGTGGAATCTGGGTCGTAATCCAGACCGTCAGATTTCCGGATTGATCGAGATGGACAATCGAGCCATGGGGTTCCAAACAACAATGCAGTTGAGCCTGGGTCTCAAAACGATCCTCAAAGATATGATCCGACTCCCTAAACGCCTTCTCCACATCGCCATAATTTCTCGATATGTGAATGGCCACATTCCCCTCTTCGTGGATCTTCACCGCCCCCGGCTTCAATGCCTCAAAAGAATCAAAGACCCCCGGCAACTCCTCATACTCCACCTCAATGAGATCCAGCGCCTCTTCCGCAATCTCCTCACTATCCGCCGCTACCCCCGCAATCTCGTCCCCAATGAAACGAACCCTGTCCTCTGCCAACGGAGGCTTATTCGCCAAATGAGGGATCACACAGAGTCGCATCCCCTTTGTGTCCCTCCCCGTCACCACCCCCCGAACCCCTCTAAGTCTTTCCGCCCTGGAAGTGTCCACCTTTAAAATCTTTGCATGAGCATAAGGACTTCTAAGAATCTTCCCAAATAGCATCCCTGGGATCTTTAGATCTCCCAAATACTTTGCCGTCCCTGTCGCCTTCTCCATGGCATCAATTCGGGGCTGCGACTTCCCTATGACCGAATACTCTTCCACCATCTCTATCACCTCTTCCTCTCTTCACTGGCCACGGTTGAGACCGCATCGAGAATCTTCACGTATCCCGTGCATCGGCAAAGATTCCCAGCGAGGGCATCCTTGATGTCTTGTTCCGTGGGTCGAGGATTTTCGTCGAGCAGTGCTTTGCTCGCCATAATCATCCCAGGGGTACAGAACCCACATTGGATCGCTCCCTGCTGGACAAAGGCCCGCTGAAGGGGATGAAGGTCTCCTCCCTTAGCTAATCCCTCTATCGTCCAAAGCTCCTTCCCTTTCGCATCTAGAGCCAACATGAGACAGGATTTGACCGCCTTCCCATCGAGGATGACGGTGCAAGCACCACACTCTCCTCCACCGCATCCCAATTTTGTTCCCGTTAGCCCAAGATCATTCCGAACCACCTCAAGGAGCGTCCTGTGGGGCTCCACCTCGAGCGTGTAGTCTTCTCCGTTTACTTTAAGCTCTAATTCTCTTTTCACAACCTTCAACCTCCCTTTGCCCTCTCGAGGGCCTGTTTCAGACCGCGCTCCACAAAGACCTCGGTCATCTCTCTTCGGTATTCTGAAGAGGCACGGACATCGTGGATCGGATCAACCTCTAATGAGGCCGCTCTGGCCGCTTCGGCAATCCGTGAGTCATCGATCACCTTCCCTTTGAGGATCCCTTCAGCCTTTTTGGTGTGAACCGGTGTAGAAGCCACACCTCCGAGAACGATCCTCGAATCCTTGCAAACTCCATCTTTTAGATTCAAGTCAAGCCTCACCGCAACTCCCACAATCGCTAGATCGAAAGCAACCCTCATCGTATGTTTCAGATAGGTCACCCCTGATCCTTTTGGAAGAAATGGGATCTGAATTTCCTCTACGATCTCATCTGCTGAAAGGGTCGTCTCATAGAAGTCTGTAAAGAAGTTCTCTAATGAAAGAACACGTGCACCCCCAGGGCCAACAATCTTAAGTTGGGCTTCCAGGGCGATCAAAAGTGGAGCAGGGTCTGACGCTGGATCGGCAAAGCAGAGATTTCCTGTAAGCGTCCCCACATTGCGGATCTGCACAGAACCGATGGTGTGGACCATCTCGGTAACGACCCGAAAACGATCACGAACGAAGGGGGAAGTTTCAATTTCCCTCAGGGGTGTCAGGGCCCCGATCTTTAATGCGTCCTTATCCTCCCGGATGAAATGGAGCTCTTTGATCCCCTTGATGTTGACCAGGTAGGAGGGGTGGATCAGTCTCTTCTTCATTAATTTCACAAGGGCTGTTCCTCCTGCCAAGACCCTCGCCCCCTGCCCATGTTTGGAAAGTAATCGACATGCCTCCTCGACAGAATTAGGCTCCAAAAGTTCAAATCTTCTCACGGAACTACCCTCCTATCTTGTCTTGAATCAGCTTCACCACATTCGCCACTTCCCTCTTAGCCACAATCTTAATGAGACTTTGCCCGACAGAGGCGATCCGGCCACTGATTTTCACATCCGCTTTATATTTAACAAGGGTCTCTTTTCCCGAGATCGCAACGAGATCCATTTCATTGGTAAGTTCAAACGAACTACCCATTAGGGTGTCCTTCCCTTTTCCGAAGGCGACTAAGCGGCTTGGAGGTATAATTTCAGTGAAACTCGTCTGTGTCTCAAAGGTCGCAGAGAAAGGGCCTACCTTTTGACTTACAGTGATAGCAAAGTTCTTATCGTCCTGGACCTCTACCTTCTCAAAACTTGGCACGCAGGAGGCGATCTCCTGGATATTCGTTAAGAAATCCCACGTTCGCTCGATAGGGGCATTGACACGGAATTCACCATCAATAATCATCCTTCACTCCTTCTGGTTTCTAAGATGTCTTAAGATTTTTCCGGGGGTGATGGGAAGCTCCCTAACTCTAACCCCCACTGCATCATAGATCGCATTGGCCACAGCCGCGGCCGTAGGAATTAGGGGTGCCTCTCCGATCCCTTTTGCTCCAAAGGGACCATCCGGATCATTCGATTCGATCAGGATCGTCTTCATCTCCGGGACGTCCCAGATAAAGGGAGCTCTATAATCTTGAAAATTGGGGTTGAGCAGAACCCCTTCATCCCATACCATCTCCTCCATCAGCGCATATCCAATGCCCTGCAGAACGCTCCCCTCAATTTGCCCCTCAGCGGCCATAGGGTTAATCGCCTTTCCCAAGTCATGGGCCGCAATGCACTTTAGGATCCGCACCTGACCTGTCTGGCGATCCACTTCAACCTCTACAGCCTGGGCACCAAAGGCAAAGGTTGGCGATCCTCCGAATCCTGTGACGGGGTCAGGCTTGGGCGAGACCGGATCATCCCAGAAGCCACGGCTGGCCAAGGGGATGCCATTCTGATAACAGTACGAAGCCAACTCTCCGAGATTTACTCCCCGCTCCGGCAAGCCTTTTACAGAGACCCGACGGTCTTTCAGTTCCAAATCCTTCCAGTCTGCTTCTAAAAGATCGGCAGCGGCTTTGAACAACTGCCTCTTTACTCCTTCTGAAGCCCGAAGAACTGCATTGCCACCCACATAGGTTTGCCGTGAGGCCCAAGCCCCTAGACATTGAGGGGTAGTCTCTGTATCGGCAGAGATGACGTGAACGTCTTCGATACTCAATCCCAGAACTTCAGCAGCGATCTGAGCCATCACGGTATCCGATCCCTGACCGAGATCACAGGCACCTGTGAGGATCTCTGCAGTTCCACCTTGGGTCATCTTCACATAGGAATCCGAGTAATTCGTATTCCCTCCGAAGAAGACCTTTGTTCCACCTCCTGTATGCATTAGACATGCTATCCCGATTCCCCTATTCTTCTCTTTCGTCTTGCCCCGACCCACGATTTGAGCCGCTTCCCGGATACACTCGGTCAGGCCACAACTCGAGATATTACTTCTGGAAGCCACCGTTGTATTAGGCTTGTTGACATTCTTTAGACGGATTTCCACAGGATCGAGTCCCAACTTTTTGGCGATGATATCCATTTGGGATTCCAGGGCAAATGTGAGTTGTGGGTTTCCGTATCCCCGAAAAGCGCCTCCAAAAGGTTTATTCGTGTAAACCACATAGGCATCCAGCTTGGTGTTGGGAATCGCCCAAAGGTAGGTAATCTTTGTCCCGATTCCACCTGTTACGGATGTCCCTTGGTTATTGTAGGCTCCATTGTCTGTGATGACTCGAGTTTCCAAGGCAGAAATGGTTCCTTCTTTCCTCATCCCTGTCTTCAAATGGATCGTCATGGGATATCGAATTCGCGAGCTCACAAATTCTTCGTCCCTGGTATTGATGAGGCGAACGGGCCTTCCTGTCTTCTTTGAAAGAAAGACGGCGATGGGATCGATGGAATCCATATCGAGCCGACTGCCAAATCCTCCGCCCATCCGGGCCAAGATAACCCTCACGTTCCCCACAGGGATTCCTAAAACATGGGCCAGCCTGGGACGAAGGGTATGAGAGGTTTGAGTTGTTGACCAGACCGTCACTCTCCCTGAACGGCTTACGGAGGCCAAACATCCCCTTGTCTCCAGACAACAATGGGTTACTCCGGGCAACACAAACTCATCTTCAAATATGTATTGAGCTTCCTTAAATCCACTTTCAATATTACCAAATTCTCTTACGATGTGGGCAGCGATATTGTGCTCTTCCTCATGGATTTTGGGGGCCTTTGGTTTCATGGCCTCTACAGGATCGAAGACAGCCGGAAGCTCCTCATAATCAATGGCAATTAAATCCAGAGCTTCCTCCGACGTATCTTCATCCTCAGCAGCCACCGCTGCAATTTCGTCCCCGATGAATCGGACCTTGTCGACAGCCAGAGGGGGTTTATTGGCCAATTGAGGAATGATACAGAAGCGGATCATCGGTGTATCCTTTGCCGTGATCACCCCTTTCACACCTTTCAACCTCTCCGCTTTTTCGGTATTGACGTGAACGATGCGAGCATGCGGATGCGGGCTTCGCAAAATCTTTCCATAAAGCATACCTGGCAATTTGATGTCGGGAAGATAAATCGCCTCTCCGGTTGCCTTCTCCAAGGACCCAAGTTGAGGTACCCTCTTGCCAATGGTAGAACAATCCATCTTCATCCTCCGAGGTAAGCCTTCTTGACCGATTCGTTATTTCGCAATTCAGAAGCCCTACCCTCTAGGACAATCCTACCTGTCTCCATGACATAAGCTTGATTGGAAATATCTAAGGCAATCCGCACGTTCTGCTCCACCATTAGGATAGTAAGTCCATCCTTGAATAGTTTGAGAATGACCCGATAGATCTCTTTGGTGATGATCGGGGCCAATCCTAAAGAAAGTTCGTCAAGGAGGAGAAGATTGGGCCTGGACATCAAACACATCCCAATCGTCAACATACGGGCCTCACCCCCACTCATGGTCCCGGCGAGTTGCCTCCTCCGTTCTTGAAGTCTAGGAAAGATCCCATACACAAAGTCGATGTCTTTCTGAATCTTTTCCTTATTCTCTCCTTTTCGCTGCCGATGATAGGCCCCCAGAAGGAGATTATCGAGGACCGTCAAAGATTCAAAAAATTGCTTCCCCCCTTCGGGGACAAGGGAAATTCCGAACTTCATAATCTTCTCGGGGGGTACCCCCATAATCTCTCTTTCTTCGAAGATGACTTTTCCTGTCCAAATCGGAATGAGTCCGCAAATGCTGTTGAGAAGTGTCGATTTACCTGCTCCGTTTGCCCCGATGACAGATACCATTTCATGGGAAGGAACATGAATATTCACATCCCGAATGGCATGTATTCGCCCGTAGCCGGTATTCAGATTCTCAATCTTTAACAATTTCGATCTTCTCTCCTAGATAGGCGTTGATCACTTCCTGGTTGTTTTGGATCTCGCTCGGTTTTCCTTCAGCGATTTTACTGCCATAGTTAAGGACCAAGATCTCATCAGAAATATCCATAACCAAGCTCATTTGGTGTTCAACAAGGATCACCGTTATACCCTCAGCCCTTATTTGTTGAATCAATTGAGACATCATCTTGATTTCAGTGGCATTCAGTCCGGCAGCGGGTTCATCTAAAAGGATAAGTTTTGGATCCGTGGCTAAAGCACGTGAAATTTCTAATAATCTCTGCTCGACAAAGGTGAGGGCCGAAGAAGGTTCCAGTCCTCTCTCTTTTAATCCCACCAAGGCAAGTCTCTCCCATGCATCCTGGACAATGTTATCTTCTTCGATCCTTGCTCGACGGAGAAGAAAACTATTCGAAAAGAATTCCGATCGGGTCCGCACATGCCTCCCCACCATCACATTTTCAATCACACTCATATTCTCAAATAATGCAATGGTCTGGAAGGTTCGTGATATGCCCAGCGAGGCAATTTGATGGGGCTTCAACTTTTCGATTCGATGCGTGTTAAAAATGATTTTCCCTTTGTCAGGGGGATAGATCCCCATGAGGAGGTTGAGTAGTGTTGTTTTTCCGGCTCCGTTGGGACCGATGATTGACTTAATCTGCCCTTCCCTCAAAGCCAAAGAAACATGGTCGATAGCAACTAACCCGCCAAAACTCTTTTGGACGTCTTCTACTGTCAAGAGCGAGTTATGTCCCACTGCTCATTTCACCTTTCTTCCAAAATCGGCTTTCCAATTTTCGTATTAACACATCTAATCCACCGACAATTCCTCTATTAAAGAAAATCAAAACGACCATGAGAATAATTCCATAGATCATGACGTTGAGATCTTCATAACCTCGAAGGACTTCAGGTAAAAGGGTGAGCAGCGTTGCCCCATACAAGGCTCCCCAAATGCTCTCTCGGCCTCCTACGATCGTCATCATCAAAAAAAGAATAGAAAAGCTGAAGTCAAAAACTGAAGGACTAAGAAAATTGATGTAATGGGCATATAGAAATCCACTCAGTGAAGCCAATGCAGCACTGAGAACGAATACTTTTATCTTGTATTTCAAAGAATCAACTCCGATGCAATTCGCGGCCATTTCGTTTCCCTGAATGGCCCGCATTCCCCTCCCCACTCTTGAATTGACTATATTGGTGATTAGGAAAAATATAAAAAGAACGAGTAACCAAACCAAAAAATAGAATTTAAGATCAGTATCCAGTTTGACTCCACCGATCGACAATGGAGGAATATCCATTAATCCAATAGCCCCACCGGTCAGTTCCTTGAGCTCAATGAATAAGATATGAAAGATAATCCCCACGCCCAAGGTCGCCATGGCTAGATACAATCCTTTAAGATGGAGGGTGGAATAACCGATGAAAAGTGCCACCAAGGAAGTGATCCCTATGGCCATGGGTAAAGCCAGCCATGGATTCAGTCCCAACTTGACAGTAAGAATTCCAGACACGTAGGCTCCTATTCCATAGAAGCCAGCCTGTCCCAAAGAAACCTGTCCGGCATATCCTAAAAGAAGTGTCAAGCCCAATGCCAGAATTGTATAAATCCCTATGAAAATCATAATATTGATGTGGTAATGATTTCTAATGAAAAGAGGGGATATGATTGAAATGACCAGTAAAATTAAAACTCCTCTATAATGATTGATATTTCCTTTCTTCACTTGCTTCTATGCCCTCAAGATTGTTTTTGCTCCTAAAATTCCGGTTGGTTTAAAGCGGAGAATAAGTAATAAGCAAAGAAACGCAATCGCATCCTTATAGCTTGAGGAAATTAATCCCGCCCCCAGTGATTCTAGTAATCCTAATACAAATCCTCCCACGATAGCTCCATACACGTTTCCAAAACCGCCAATGACCCCAGCACAAAATCCCTTCAAACCTAACATTAAGCCTCCATCGAATGTCATTAAGGTCATAGGGGTGATAATGATACCTCCTATTGAACCGGACGCAGCGCTTAAAGCGAAAGAGGCCATTGACATCAATTTGATATCAATCCCCATCAGCCTCGCCATGGTTTGATTATCGGAACACCCCCTCATGGCTTTGCCCAAGAGAGTATGGGTTAAAAAGAACCTTACGAATATGACCACCAAAAGAGTGATGCCAACGACCCAAATGATTTGAGGATTGAAATACGCATTCCATAAAACAATGGGTTCCTCTCCAGAAAAGGTGGGAAGGCCTAAAGGATCTTTCCCCCACAGAAGCATGGCTGCACCCTTTAGAAACTCTGAAGCTCCGATCGTGATCATGATCAAAAGGACAACAACTTTCTCACGTTCCTGCCCCACATTGGCTGGAGCAATAGTGAACCTTTCAATTAGAATCCCAATAAGAGTAACGACAAGAATGCTAAGGATAACACTTGGGATGAGTGGTAGATGGAGATTTCCATAAAGGAAAATAGTAACCATCCCTCCCAGCATGACAAATTCGCCTTGTGCGAAGTTAATCACTTTGGTGGCGTTATAGACCATCGCAAATCCCAAAGCAACAATGGCATATATGCTTCCAACGGTTAATCCAGCAATAAAATACTGAAGTAATTGGGTTTCAAAAGACATCTGCCTGATCCTAATGTGGAGACAATCCCCCTCTCCTGGAGAGGGGGATTGTCTCTTGTTTTATCTCACTAAAATGCGCTCTATTCAGCAAGGGCAAAATGGCCCTTCTCCCATTTAAGGATGACCATACTCTCGTAAGCTAAGCCATTATGATCGGTTGGGGTAATATTGTAAACGCCATTATGACCGACTAGATTTCTTGTTTTTTCAATCTCATTTCGAATCTTGGCCTTGTTGGGAGGCCAGCCAGCCCGCTTAATCGCCCCTGCATAGATCCAGATTGCATCTGTCCCATGGGCACCCAACCAACTCGCCTCTTCCTTAAACCGATTCACGTATTCCCTTCGAAAATCGAGGAGAACTTTCTTCTGAGGATCTTTGTCAGCAAGCTCATCCGCAACTGGAAGTTTGCCTGAAGGCATTCTCATGAGCCTTGCCCCGTCTCCAGCAAGGAGGGGATATTGAAGTTGAGCAGTTCCATGGGTATGGTAGAAAGGAATGTCCATCCCTAACATGACGGCATTCTTCATGATAATGGAAGCAGGCGGACCCACTGTCCAGACCACGACAGCATCCACATTAGCAGCTTTTGCCTTTGTTAGGTGAGGGGTGAAATCTGTATCTTTATCTCCAAAAGTTTCATGGACCAAAACCTGAATAGAGTCTGGTTTCTGCTTCATAAAGGATTTATAAGCATCATCGCCATAGGCTGTGTTGTCAGGTAAAAAACCCACTTTTTTAATGTTGTTTTTCACCATGTGTTCGATGATCTTTCGCGTTGCCAGCATGTTGGTATGGGCATCGGCAAAGACCCACTTCTTCACCGGCTGCGTGATCACCGTTGCCGCGCCAAGGGAAACATAAGGGGTTTCAGCCTTCTGAATATAGGGAGCAACTGCCAAGATATTCCCGCTTCGGCTACCGCCGGCTACAGCAATCACTTTGTCTTCTTCTACCAATTTTTTCACGACCAGAACGGCCTTGGAAGGATCACCGCCATCATCATAAAAGATCAACTTGATGGGATGGCCATCTATGCCTCCTGCCCCATTGATCATCTCGGCGCCCAAAATCATCCCATTTCGCATTGGACCCCCGATGAAGGCACCTGGGCCTGTAGCTGAGGCGTGGGCTCCTATCACATAGGGCTCTTTAGAAGGTGTTTGGGAGAACGTAATCCCAAAAAAGATAAGAACTGCAAGAACGGTATATAACGGAATAAAATATTTAAACCTCTTCATCGTGTCCTCCTTTCTTTTAAGAACCGAAAACAAGACTGATAAAATTTGTTTTGAATTTCCTCCTGCCTTCCCCTCTATGAAATAGATCACCTCCTCCCTTTGCTATAAATAAATTAAGAGGCCTTCGTTAGTCTCGAATCAATGGTAACGTCAAACAGTGGGGTCCTCCTCCGCCTTTCACAAATTCTGACAGATCAATTTCAATTACATCCATTCCTCTTTTCTTTAACTCCTTGGTCACCCTCGCATTAAATGCTGGTATAATAACTTTATTAGGCGCAATGGGAAGGAGATTTACCGCACCGGTTTGTAATTCTTCATCGGTCACTTCGATAAGGTCGACGTCTTTGTTCTCTAGCCATAAAATCGTATCGTATCCAATTCCACCTGGCCACACTACCCCTAATTTATAGTAAGCCATTTTAAAAGTCATGTCTAAATGGAATATCCCAGAGGACCCACCCACCTGATATTTTCTGGTATGGAGATACCCCGGTAAATGAGCAATATGGATATCTTCCACACCCAGACCCCTTAGAATTGATTCCACTTGACTGAGACCTTCCATATTTCCTCTCAATCCCATTCCCAAGATGACGCTTTTGTCGTCAATCCATCCTACGTTGCCTGCTTCATAGACGCCTTTCCCGTGAATTGTATGTAGAATCGGACATCCTAGCTCCATAAGTCGTTTTGCATGAAAAACTTCTATCCCTTTTTTATAAGCAACCGCAGGTCTATCAATGACGGCACCGCCTCTTACCATAATAGTCTCCATGGTGTAAGGTGCCGATCGAAGGGGAATCCCATAAGTACCTTTGAAGGGCTCTTTCGAATTTAAATAGACCACTTCTATCCCCTCTGCCTCTAAGGCCGCCACAAGACGGCGATGCTCTTCTTGTAGCTTATTTAGATTAGTCAGCCCTTCAGGCAAATTAAAAAACTGGGGATCCTCAGAGATCAAGCTATCCTTTTGCTCATCTCCTGGCTTAGAGACCATGATTTTTCTAATTTTTCCAAAGGGAGATTTGAAGCCCCACTCCTCACCCCAAGTCGGTTTTAAATCATCCAGAAAATCTGTCCCGTAGATTGGTTTATGGGGAGTTCCCTTCTTATAAAGCGGTATCTTTTCTAATTTATCCATCTCCCGCCTCCTCCTGGATGAATTTCCCTGTCATGAGGGAAGGATCCTAATACTATCGAAGAATAATATTCTATTTTTCTCTTATAGCCAACACACCTTCCTGTTGCCTATCATCGGCCTTTCTGCAAACAGCAGTTTTCGGATAGCCTTTCTTGTAAGAGTGGTATACAGGGATGACGAAAATATATCTTGGATCACTTTGTTACTTTGTCTCCCCCTCGCTAAGGAATAAATCAAAAAGGTCCCCTATAATTTTGGAAATGTTCCAAAATTAAATGTTCTCCTGTTGGGATTGCTGGGGCTGGCATCAGAAAGCAGAGATGGCGAAGGGGTTCTTTGGATATGACTTTCCAAGTGATCCGATCTCCGGGGTAGATCAGATAGGTGTCTCCTGCTTCGACAACAGTCTTCTCCTGCTTCACATGAAACGGCGGCTGGGAGTAAGTCATCTCAGCCTTCCCCATGGTGATGTAGTGGACCTCACTATACCAGAAATACCAGCTAATGGTATCTCCTGGGGCAAAATCTTCGACCGTAATGATTCCCGCCGGCTCTCGAACCATTCGCTTCAAGTAAAAAGTCCCACTCACGGAATCAACCCGTGTGAGTTGTTTTTCATCCACTTCGTTGATTTTCTTTACGATTCTCATAGACGCCTCCTATGCAATGGGGTTCATTTGAAGGGCTCCTACAGGACAGACAGATTCGCACATTCCACAAAGCTCGCATTTGTCCCGATCAAATTTTGGGTAACCGTCAACCCACGTAATCGCCAGATGGGAGCAGGCTGGCTCACACCATCCGCACTGGATGCATTTCCTCTTATTCAACATAATCTGCTTGGTTGGCTTGGGCCCCCCCATGATCTGAGGCCGAAACAAAGGCAGTTTGCTATAGTCTGTGATGACGCGGTCTGCAGCAATCCCTCTCATATCATCGATGGTCTTGTAATCCTTTTTCTCCATAAACTTTTTGATGAACTCGAGCCAATCCGTAACTACATCCCATCCTTCGGCCATGATGGTGCGGCAGATCTGGACCGTACTGGCCCCAGACATAATTAATCGGATGACATCCTCGGCTGAGCTCACTCCTCCACACCCACTTAAGCCGTCTCTAAACCCATTGATCCTGAAATTGGCAATATTTCCGCAGGTGAATGTAATCACCCAGGGTCCCCACGTAGAAGAGAAACATGGATAATCAGGATGCCATCCAGGGTGCCCCGTTTCGATATCCACTTTTAAGGATGGGAAGAGGGAGCTATCGGAAAAGGTAACCCCTGCTGCCCCTGCTCGTTGCACCGAAAGAGCCACAGAAAGGGGATCCTGCTGTTGAGGAGGCATCTTTGTGATAACAGGGATATTTAATCGCTCGACGCAGAATTTCGTCCATTTCGCAGCGATATCAGGAACAGCGCCAAGGCAGGTCCTTGGAGGAATCGAGCCGTGCATTGATTCTTTACTTAACGGGGCGACCGTGTGGGCACAGGAAAGGTTCAGCTCCACTGCATCCACTTTGGTCTTCTTAATAATCTCACATTGTTCTTCCCAACCTTCTTCTGTGAAGGCGTGGATGCTTCCAATGACCTTGCAATCAAATGGTCCTAGAAGTTCCTTTGTTTTGTTGGCATAGGGAACATAGTCTTCATCAAGAAAGTAGCTCAAAGTGATGCCTGGGGAAATGAGACAGATCGTGTAGTCTGGTTTTTTCTCTCCCTTCCTTCCCCTCACCTTTGGAGCCGATTTCTTAGGTGGAACCGGTTTCCATTCCTCTTTTGAATGTATATCGGTAAACCGATACACAGGCCAACCTACAGTGTGTATAAGGGTATCCGGAGCCTCCTTTGAATTCGTCTTGAGGACAACCGCTCCAAACCCTGCCTGGGCAGCCCGAAGGCAAGCCTCTGGCGTATGCGTTGGAGGCCCTGAAGCGCAAACCAAAGGGTTCTTAACCTTAATGCCACCATATTTTGACGAGAGATCGGCCATTTTCAAAACCTCCTTAAGTTTTAGAATCTTTTTGACAACAATCAAGAATCATACCAATATCTCAATGAGGCCAATATAATGAAATTTAAAGAATTTTGCCCTAACCTCCGATTGTAAAAAAAGAAATGTTGAAATAATTTTTCAACAGCATGCAAAATAATTTTCAATGGTATTACATTACGGAATTTTCAGAATTTTTTTCCCGTTCTCCCCAAAAATTTTCGACTTATCACTCTCAGAAATATCCAGGTCGGCAATGGCGGAGACCGATTTAGGTAGATCTCCGATCACATGAGGGTAATCGCTTCCCAGAACCATGTGATCTGCTCCTACAGAATCGTGTGTGCATATCAAAGCGGGCCGATGAAAAGAAACGGTATCGTAATAAAACTGTTTCAAGTATTTGCTAGGAGGATTCGTAATGTGCTCTCGACACTCTCCATAAGCTCGATATCCGTTATCTAGCCTTTCAAAAAGGAATGGAAGCACCCCACCCAAGTGGGGAAGAATAAGCGTGAGATTTGGGTATTTTTCAAAAAGGCCACTGTAAACCATCTTCGCAACACTTAAGGTTGTATCCATCAAAAAACCGACCAACGGAACCAAAGAAAATTCAACCATTGATTCCGTGTAAGGAGGCACCATTGGATGGATGAAAATGGGAAGGGCTAAGCGATGAACTTCCTCATAAAAAGGCCAAAATTCCTTAGAGTGAAGGTGTTGTCCGTTTACATTGGACCCGAGGACAACTCCCTTTAATCCCAAATCGTTGACAGATCGATGAAGTTCATTGATCGCATCCTCCGGATGACCAAGAGGGGCACTTGCAAATCCGACAAAACGACGAGGATATTTTTGACAGAGATCGGCAAAATGGTCATTGGCAATTTTTGAGAGGGTAAGATTCCTCTTCCTTGTTGAAAAATAGACATTTGGATTAGAAAGGGTCAGAACTTGAAGGTCGATGCCGATTCGGTCCATATCGACAATTCGTTGCTCCGGGTTTTGATGTTGAGGTGTGAGACTCAAAAAACGGGCTCCCTTCTCTTTGACAATTTTTAATCCAGTCGCATCTCGAACAAACTCATAGCGCCGGCCCCATTGTTCCAGCTTTTTTAGATACTCAGTTGGATAAAAGTGATTGTGGAAGTCGATCTTCATAACCACCTCAATTCATTCGCTGAGGATAATATGTTAGATCTGGTGAAAAAATTGCTTCAAGTTGATAGGGCCAAGTGACCGCATTGATAAAACTTTAAAGATATCCTTGCCCGATCTTCTGTTCTAACAACTTCAATTCTCCTTACGCTTTGGCCTCTTGATCCTTTCAACTGGGAGTCTTTTCTTTCAAAGCCGACAAAATCTTTTCGGGGGTGATCGGAAGACTTTTGATCCTCACACCGACTGCATCATAGATCGCATTCGCGATGGCTGCCGCCGTTGGAACCATTCCCATCTCACCTAAGCCCTTTGCCCCATAAGGACCACCCGGGTCGATGCTTTCGACCAGGATGGCTTTTGATTCAGGAACATCATTGATGTAGAAGACCCGATAATCCTGGAAATTGGGGTTAAGAACAATCCCTTCCTCCCAGACAAGGCCCTCAGAAAGGGCATACCCCAACCCTTGAGCAATCGCCCCCTCAATCTGACCCTCCGCCAACATAGGATTAATCATTTTTCCTATGTCGTGGGCAGCGACAAATTTGAGCACCCTTACCTGCCCGGTTCTTCTGTTCACTTCTACTTCGACAATCTGGGTCCCGAAGGAGAAAGTGGGGGCACCGCCGTAACCTACGGTGGAGACGGCTTTTCTATCTGAAATGACTGGGTTGGGAGCATCGTAACATACTCTGGCTGCAAGGATCTTACCCTTGCTGTAACCAGCCGTGGCGATCTGGCTGATCGAAACAGCCTTTTCCGGATGGCCTTTCACATGAATCCTCCTGTCTCTTAGAACCAAATCGTCCACCAAAGCCTCAAGGATCTCTGAAGCCTCATCAAATAGTTTTTGTTTCACTTCCTTGGCCGCTAACATCACGGCATTTCCGCCGACGAATACCTCCCGACTGCCCCATGCACCCATACACTGTGGTGTTGCGGAAGTATCCCCGGTGATTACGTGGATATCTTCCAATCGCAATCCCAACGTTTCTGCGGCGATCTGGGCGAGGATGGTATCCGAACCCTGGCCCGTCTCACCCATTCCTGAGGCCAGATCAATGGTTCCGTCATGATTCATCTTGATGAAGACGTCCGAGAGGTTCGATCCTCCCTTGTGTTGCAACCGAAGGCCTCCCCCTGTATGCATCACCGAGGCCATCCCCACACCGCGATTTCCAGGCCTCCGCCTCTTCTCCCTCCAACCCATCTCCCCAGCGGCCTTCTCAATACAATCTTTCAAACCACAACTAGTAATCTTGTCACCAACAGAAGTCACTTGGCCCTCGTAGTTTGCATTCTTCAAACACAGCTCCTTCACATCCATGTCTAACTTCTCTGCAATCCTATCCATCTGCGATTCAATCGCAAAAGTGATCTGAGGATTACCATATCCGCGAAAACCTCCTCCATAGACCTTGTTGGTGAACACAACCTCTGCCTCAAACTTTACATTTGGAACATCCCAGAGATAAGTGCACTTCGTCCCAATTCCATTGGTAATAGCGACTCCCTGATTATTATAGGCCCCATTATCAGTGATTACTCTCACTTCTCTGGCTAGAAGCGTTCCATCCTTCTTTACCCCTGTTTTGATATCAATCACCATTGGGTACCGAGTCCTCGCAGCTGTAAACTGTTCGTCCCTTGTGTTGATAATCCGGACCGACCTCCCTGCCTTCTTTGACAAAAACACTGCGATGACGTCAAGGGAATCTACTTCAAGCCTCTCTCCGAACCCTCCACCCATATTGACCTTGATGACCCGAACCCTGCTCAAAGGCATCCCCAACATATCCGCCAACAGCTTCCGGTAAGGATGAGGAATCTGGGTCGTGACCCATATGGTCAGATTCCCTGACTGGTCATGATGAGCAATACAACCACGGGGTTCGAGACAACAGTGAACCTGAGCCTGGGTCTCAAAACGATCCTCAAAGATATGATCCGACTCCCTGAAGGCCTTCTCAATGTCCCCATAATTCCTCGATAGATGAATCGCTACATTTCCTTCCTCATGGATTTTGACGGCTCCCGGCTTCACCGCCTTAAAAGGATCAAACACACCAGGCAATTCCTCATACTCCACTTCAATGAGATCCAATGCCTCCTCTGCAATCTCCTCGCTATCGGCTGCCACTGCCGCTACCTCGTCCCCGATGAAACGGACCCGATCTTCTGCCAAAGGAGGTTTGTTCGCTAAATGAGGAATCACGCAGATTCGAATTCCCTTTGTGTCCTTCCCCGTCACTGCTGCCCGAACTCCTCTAAGCCTTTCGGCCTTAGACGTGTCGACTTTTAAAACCTTGGCATGGGGATAGGGACTTCGGAGGATCTTCCCATAAAGCATCCCCGGTATCGTCAAATCTCCTAAGTACCTTGCTATCCCCGTTGCCTTCTCTATCCCATCGATTCGGGGAAGTCGTTTTCCTATGACCGAATACTCATCGACCATCCCTTTTTGACCTCGTTTCCATCAGCCTAATTGTTTAAAGGAAAAATCACTATCAATAGAAATTCCTCAAAGAGTAATTTTATCTCGGCTGAAGTACTACTCCCTCAGCCCTCCGAAAGGGTTAATCCCAGAAATGTACCGCTGTTTTCCTTAGATAGTCGATTCTCTTGTCAATACCGGTTAGATCTTCAGTGGAGCGCCATATATAGTTGCATTCTTTACACCGATAGACTTCCCATTTTCCTTTAATGGGAGAATCGGAGGCCTTCACCGTTTGATTGGAATCACAACGGGGACAAGCTGGCACAATCATTACCGTTTCCCTCCTTCCATATATTGTTTAATCCTCTTCTTCCAATCTTCCATCTCTTTTCTCGGTACGATCCATTCCGATACAGCGTGACGCGGAAAAGGTTCTTTTGATTTGGTGGCGTCGATCCCTAACAAACAGGTAGTCCCATCGACCTCCACGGATGGATCTAACCGACAGTGTGCTCCAGGGATCTTGACGATATCCGTATTCCCCTGGCATCTTGTTGATATGGCCCACATCACATCCTCGGCATCCCATGGGTCGACGTCTTCATCCACCACCGTCACCATCTTGTTCTGTTGAACGGCCTGTGAAGCCCAGACAGCATTCATTACGCGACGAGGTTCCGTTTTATTGAGCCACCTTCCTTGAACAACACAATTCTCGACATAGGGCTGCAAATAAGCGATTTGAGTGATGCTCGGACAGATATGCTTCAGCTCCTGCTCGAGGGCGACGATCTTACTGACCAGGGTCATAAAGACATTCTCTGTCCAGCCCCTACCAACGTAGCAATGGTCAAAGATTGGGTCGTCCCGGTGGGTGATCGTCTTGATCTCGAAGGTGGGCATCACCATCATGCCTGAATAAGCCCCTGTGAATTCGCCGAAGGGTCCTTCATATACATTCGTTTCAAGGCTCAGCACACCCTCCAAAACGATCTCGGCAGTAGCCGGAACGGGGAGATCAACACTCTCTGCCTTGATAATCTGTACGGGCTCTCCCATCAATGCCCCTGCAAAATCGAATTCATTCCATTCCGCAGGAATCCTGGTTCCTGAGACCCTCACAAGGATAGGGTCTGTCCCTAAGGCAATAACCATCTCCAGGGGCCTCCCAAGGCGCCGAGCCTTCGTATAATGCTCACCCCAATGAGACGTATGAGAAGTCATGATAGAGGTTTTGTTTCGGTCAAGGACCTGGACCCGATACATGCCGAAATTGACCCAGTCCGATTCGGGATCCTTGGTGATGCAGAGCGTCTTGAGGAGGTATGGACCAGCGTCCTGGGTATTTAATCTTGGAATCGGAAATTTAAAAAGATTGACCTCACTCCCATGCAATATATTTTCCTTACAAGGGGCATCCTTTTTGCCGACCATCCGTGCCTTGACGGGGTAGCGGCTATAGGCCTTTAACCAAGCCTCCTTCTGTTCTTTAAGGCTCGCCTCTTTAGATAACCCGAAAGCCATTGCTGTCCTGTCCCATGCAGCATCTAAACCAATAGCCAGTCTCGTATCACACCCCGCGATGTTCTCCCCCAGTATCCCAGGAGCCGTACCTCCCCGCTTATTCATCTCGCAGATGGCTTTAGAGAGGGCACCCACATCAGGTTCTAACGAAATTTCTTCCTTTAGCCTTAGAAGTTCTCCCTCTCGTTCAAGGTGATCGACCCACTCTCTTAGGTCTCGAAAAGGAAATGCCATAACGACTCCCTCCTTTGGTTTTTTTAATAATCAAGATTCGGGATAAAAATTACTGCCATCATTGCAGTAGGTTGATAGGCATTACACGGATTTCTCTCTTGTGGACAATTCGAGATGGCGATGATGATGTCCTTTTCAGCCAGAAGATCGAGATAATCTCCCGCTTTGCTCGTAGGTGGGTTGATCTCAAATGTTCCATCAGGATGCCAACTCTGGTTCATGAAGAAAGAGATACAACTCCCCATCTCGATGTCTTTTGTCATAAACCCATACGCAGCCATGGCCGAGACGAAATTATCCCTACAATTGATGGTTCCAGGAATGCCATATCTCGTATAGTTGCTTTGCCAGCTACAGCAGGTTCCGGCAAAGGCATGTCTTCCAACGGTATCCCTTGTAATCGTCGCCAGTTTCTCAGAGTATTTTGAATAAAGCGTATAAGGACCACCGGTCCCAATTTTTGTCCACCTCTTATGAACATGCCGTGTATAACCAACCGAGAGAACATTGTCGAAATTAATGGCATCCCAGATAATTGTATCTGCCACTTGTTGACCTTCCAAGTCGATTATTCTCAATACCTGTCCCTTTTTCACCCACCTCCCTTCCATAAAACCCCGAGCCGGAATGTAGATGTACTCAAAAACCTTTCCTGGAACGGGAGGTCTATGACTCATCATCTCCAAATCATGCTCTAATTGACCCATCATCCTTTTTTCCCCTTCCACGGTTAAACGGGGAGGCGCAAAAGTTTCCTCGCGTTGTCTTCAAATATTTTCTTCTTATCGGTATCGGAGATATTCATCTGCTCAACGGCTTTGATGGTTTGGCCTGTGCCGTAATCCCCAAGTGTCGGATCAAATGGCACATCCGTTCCAAAGAGAAGACGGTCTGGACCAAAGAAGTCATAGGCACACATGAGGGCAGAGGGGTTCCCTACAATGGCCGTGTCATTGTAAAACTTCCGAAAATATTCAACAGGATGCTCGGTTAAACCATGATGGAAGTCCTTCTTATTGCGCATCTCCAAAAAGTTATAATGGTTTCGAATCCGATCCGCAAAAAAAGGGACCATCGCACCACAGTGATGGGTGATGATTTTGAGGTTCGGGTATTTGTTCAATACGCCGCCAAAGATGAGGCGCGTCATGGAGACGGTCGTTTCGAATGGCAATCCCCAGAGATGCCAGATCCAGTATTTCGATTCGCTCTCACCTTCATAATTCGGAAGATCAACCCTGCCTTCAGGGTGCCACCAGATGGGCAAATTGTACTGGCACATCTTTTCATATATGGGAAAAAAATCCGAGTGATCGACTGGCTTTCTATTAATCGGTATCCGAAGCTGCAATCCTCTTAAGTTGAGCTGGTTGAATGCCCTATCCAATTCCTTTAAAGCGCTATCGATATCTCTCGTCGATACGGTGGCCACCCCTACTGTAAACCGGTCGGGGTACTTCCGTACTAACTCCGCCATCTCATCATTCACCTTCTGAGCCAAAACGGCCGCTTCTTTTGGAAGTGCGACTTCATCCACTGAGACTCCAGAAAGGGTGATGACCTGAATCACATCCGGGTATTTGTCCATAATTCGAAATCGGTGATCCAAATCAAATAGAGTTGGATAATTGCTGAGGTGCTCCTTCAGGGCAAAACTTCCCTTCCCGCCTTCAAAAATAAGATCTTTAATTTTTGGTGGAATGATGTGAGCGTAAATATCAATTTTCATTATTACCTCCTTTCATCCATTGAGACTTGGTCTATTTTTTGAAGTCCGAAGGTAAATTTCAGATACATCCATATGCTTTGAGTGAAGTCCTTCCTCATTTTGCCCCTGTTGCAGTTTGCCCAAAAATAAGCCAAAAACGAGCGCTGCAGTGGAGGCACCTCCCTGCCTCCTCAATGGCCATCTCCCTATAGAGACCCATGTGGATCTCTTTAAACCCCAAGACCCTCTCCTCCGGGGAAAGTGCTGGCATGACGACGCGACTCTTCTTCTCTCCCTCTTTGGCACCGAAACCCATCACCTCCTCATAGGTGACGACAGGAGGTACCTCTTTTCCAGGCTGAAAATTCTTCCCCTGGAGATAACAGTCAATAGAAGCAGCTGCCTTTTTGCCTGCTGCGATGGCATCGACGGCCATGGCAGGTCCGTGGGCAACGTCTCCACCGGCAAAGACACCCGTGACATTTGTGGCTAAACTCACCGGATCGACTTCCAACGTCCCTGCAGTCGTCACTTTGAACTTACTCTTCTTGGGGAGAAATGTTAAGTCTGGGCTTTCACCAATGGCCGTAAGGACCATGTCTGCTGTCATGGTGAAATTTGACCCTTGGATGGGTATGGGCCGCCTTCTCCGGCTTTCGTCCGCCTGTCCTAACTCCATTCGAACACACTCCATCCCCACCACCTTTCCACCTTTGCCCAGAATCTTGATCGGGGAAGCGAGATAATGGATCTTGATCCCCTCCTTCTCGGCTCCGGCCATCTCTTCAGGATAGGCTGGCATCTCATCCTTAGACCTACGATAAACAATGTATACCTCTTTCGCACCAAGTCGGAGGGCAGTCCTCGCTGCATCGATGGCCACATTACCTCCACCAATGATGGCTACCTTATTGCCTACTTTCACTTTTTTCCCAAGGTTCACCTTCTTGAGGAAGGAGACCCCTTCAACCATGCCGTTCAATTTTTCACCCGGAATATTCAATTTCAAACTGTTATGGGCACCGGTCGCCAAGAGGATCGCTTTGTAGCCTTGTCTCCGAAGGATGTCGATCGTCAGGTCTTTGCCCATAGGTCTATTGAGCTTTATCTCGACGCCTAGCCTTTTGATGCTTTCGATTTGAGACTGAAGCGTCCTCTTGGGCAGTCGATACTCTGGAATCCCTACTGCCAGCATTCCTCCTGCAACACCCAATGCTTCAAAGACGGTGACTCCGTAGCCCAGTGTCGCCAAATCACGAGCCGCTGTCAAACCGGCAGGACCTGAACCTATGATCGCCACCGTTTCCTTCTTTGTTCGGGAGGCTGGCTTTATTTCCTGCCCCGAGGTGATCTCAAGGTCCCCTGCGAATCTCTCAAGAGCAGCAATAGAGATCGGTTCTTCCAGCTTCCCGCGGTGGCATTCACCCTCGCAGGGGTGTCGACACACCCTCCCACAAATAACAAAGAAAGGGTTCGTCTCTCGAACCAATTCCGCGGCCTCTTCAAACCTACTTTCCGAGATAAAGTAAACCATCTCTTGAACATTTGTCCCAGCCGGACAAGCTGCATTACAAGGGGGCGTCCTCCATGCAGGTGTGATGCGATATTCTGGATTGTATTGCTCAAAACCCACCTCTGGATTCACCGTACACCGGATGGGCAGACCTTGCCACAGGCGCCCCCAACAGCCGGCGTTACATTTGATGCACGCGGTGACTCTTTTCCCCTCAGCGGCTTTGTGGGCCCAAGAGGGATCAGCAATCAACCCCCTCACCATAGCAATCATATCGGTCCTGCCCTCCGCAATGGCCTGTTCCGCCATTTTGGGATCATCAACCGAGGCAGTGATCACCGGAATCTTTAACAACTTCTTCAGCCCCGCTGCACCATCGAGCATTGTGCCACTCTCATCTGGTTCGGTATAGGACCATGCTTCATGACATCCGTCGGTGATGGAGATGTAATCGAGGCCTAATCTCTCCATTTCTTGACAGATGAACTTTGTGTCATCAAACGTCTGCCCTCCAGGGACACGCTCGTTGAGGCTAATTCGCATCCCAACGACAAAATCTGTGCCCACCTTCTTACGGGTTTTTAAATATATATTTTTGAGAAAGGTCATGCGTTTCTCAAGGCACCCACCGTACTCGTCGGTCCTTTTATTGCGCAGGGGGGAGAGTGTTTCCCCTCCGAAATAACCATGCCCGCAATGGATTTCCATCCCATCGTATCCTAAAGCTTTCAGGGTAGCCGATCCCTGTGCTGTCGAATCCTCTATCTCTTCAATTTCCTCGATGGTTGCTTCTCGCGGGATCGCATCACAGTGTGTCGCCAGGGGAGTATGTAAGCCCCTCTTCCTGTACCATTCAACCGATTTCCTGGGTAGACTTTCCGGTAGCATTCTTTGCTGTCCCGCAGAGATGGCGATGGGTTCCACGGTTGGATCTGGCCATTGCGCACGGCTTGCCGATTGTTGACCAAAACCCAAGCTGATCTGGAAGAACACTCTGGCCCCAAACATATGAAGTATTTCAGCGAAGTTGGCTAATTCCGGCTTGTAAGAATGGTCCATCATTTCGAAACCTGATGCTACCCTCCGTGCTGAAACTACGTTGCTCACAGTAATCGTCCCAGGAATAAAAAGGCCCACCCCACCTTTGGCCCTGGCCACATAAAAGGCCTTCAACTGTTCGGTAATGCGGCCTTGATCGTTGTAATCCAGACAAACCGGTGTCATTACAATTCTATTTTTAATCTTTACGCTCCCGATCATAATGGGTTGAAAAAGGGGGTTCCCCGCCATAATCAATATCCTCCTTCGCTTCGTGTACTCGGCTCAACTCGTTTGAGTCTTCTAGTCGCTATCCATTGTTTCGATTGTGGCAGAAGTACAAATGCCCCCGCGATAATCCCAACGATGTTGGCAATAAGACCTCTACTTCCAATCGTCGTGACAGGGACGATCAAGAGTATTCCGGCCAGAATGGACAGCCCCCTCCTTAGCCATCCTATTGGGTTAATAAGATAGCCACTCGCACCCATCGCTATCAGTCCTGTTCCAACGAGAGCTGTTACTATGTTCGGAACCAGCCATTTCAGAGAACCTTGCAAGATCAATGCAGGGGACATAACAAAAATGAAGGGTACAATGAACCCGACAAGACCCAGGCGAAAGGCATCCTTCCCCGTATCGGTAACGCTTGCACCTCCTATTGGAGCAGCGATGTATACGGCCACAGCAATGGGCAAAGTAATAAAGGCCATGACCGCATAATAGAAAACAAAGAGATGAGCCGCCAAGGGTAAAACCCCTGCGGCAATGAGAGAGGGAGCCACTAAAACGGAAACCAGCACATAAATGGCTGTCGTGGGCATCCCCATCCCCAAGATGAGAGAGATAATGGCCGTGAAGACGAGAAGAAGAGGAAGGAATCCTTCACCTGCCCTGGTAAAGACCATCGTTAGGGCGAAAGCGGATCCGCTTAGATGGACCGCCCCGACCAAGATCCCAGCTCCCGCACCGATAGCCCCGATCGTCAGCATGGTTCTTCCTGCATCCTCAACTGCAGCAATGATTTTCAACATACCTAATCGGGTTCTTCTACGAATGAAATAGATGGCCAATATCGAAGCCGTCGCCAGCAAGGCAGATTTTCCGGCAGGCATCCACAGAACCATTAACGTGTAAATTAAGATGAATACTGGGATGACCAACACCCATATCCCTATTAACGAGGGTTTCAGGGGCGGGAGTTTATCTTTGCTGAGACCCTTCAGTCCCAATTTAGATGCTTCCAGATGGACCTGGAAAAAGCAACACAGAAAATAGAGCAATGCGGGTATTAATGCAGCGATCGCTACCTTCCCATATGAGATTCCCAAGAACTCAGCCATGATGAAAGCTGCAGCTCCCATTACCGGTGGCATAATAGCTCCCCCTGTGGAGCAAACCGCCTCGATTGCTGCAGCGGTATGTCCTTTAAAGCCGATACCTTTCATCATGGGAATCGTGAAGACCCCATCGATCACCACATTCGAGGCCACCGATCCTGAAATCATTCCGAACAGGCTGGAGGTCACCACCGACACCTTAGCAGGACCTCCCGTGTATCTTCCAAAAAGGGCAAGTGCAAAGTTGACGAGGGCCGGGCCTCCTTCACCCGCCATGAGGAGAGACCCGAAGAGAATAAACCCAAGGACCATATCTGCGACGACCCCAATAACAATACCGAACAGTGCGCTGGTATCTAAATAAAGATACTGCATGAGATATTGCCAGCTGACAGCCCTGCCAAAATAAATCACCGGAACGAGGTAACCAAAACGGACAAAGAGGATGATCGCCACGGCGATGATCGTAAATGAGAGACCCACCACACGCCTGACTGCCTCAACGCATAAAGGGACGGCAATGGCCCCGGGGATCCATCTCTCCGGGACGACTACATCTCCAATGCTAATGAACTCGGGCCAGCGGATGGCCACATAGAAGCCCACAGCAAAGCTCAAGATGGCAAAAAGAATATCGTACCAAGGAATATGATTCCGAGGTGCTTTGGAAGTGGCAGGAACGATTAGAAATATGGTGCACAGGACCAAGGCCAGGAAAAGACCATAATACTGGGTTGGAAAAATAGTCCATCTTAGATAGATGTGCAAATCGAGGAGATAAAGGACCCCGATCAGAACCATGGAGATGAGTAAACATCTCTCTATCCATCTTGCGACACCGCTAAGCGACCGATATCGACTTGAAACAACTTCGGGACTAATCAGAACCTTTTCTTGGCTCATGAGAGAATATCCCTTCCAAAAGGAGACCAGTATCGTCAGTATAGATGACCTGCCCTGATTCTAAACCCCAGCGATCATTTCAATTTCGATCCGCGCATCGATCATAAGCTTAGAGACTTCAACTGTCGACCTTGCAGGGGGGTCTGTTGGGAAATACTTACGGTAAACCTTATTCATCCCTTCGAAATCCTTTACGTCTGTGAGAAAAACAGACACCTTGACCACCTTGTCTAAGGAACTCCCAGCCGCCTCTAAAATCCCCTTCAGGTTCAATAATACTCTTTCTGTCTGTTCTTCTATCGCCCCCCCTATGAACTTTCCTGTTCCAGGGTCTCTGGCCGTCACCCCACAAGTGAAAACGAGGTTGCCAATTCTAATGGCTTGGGAATAAGGAAGGCCGATGTCAGGGGCATTTGATGTCTTGATCACTTTTCTTTCCATAAGTATTCGCCTCCATAGGACATCTGATACCACTGATTTAGAGAAAGTAAAGCTCCTTAACCACAGAGAAAGTCTTCCCTAAGACGTCATGAATATTTATGTTCCTTCTGCCCGTGGGTTGGTGAAAAGATTCGCGGATTTCAGGATTCACGATTTACAAGTCGGGATTGGCAATCTCCGGTCTGAGACATTCATGCCTATTTTTCTTGGCGCCACTCCCTTAGAATTTTCTCGTGAGCTTTCTGTGCTTTATCGTTCCAGAGACCCACTTCTTTGTAGAACTTGATCGCTCCAGGGTGATAAGGCGCCGCTAAACCTAATGTCTGGACAAACTTGTCCGGCGTCCACTCTCTCAACAAAGGATGAGCAGGTGCCAACTCCTTATAGTTCTCATAAAGGGCCTTTACCGCCAAATAAACCGCCTGGTCAGGAGCCCCTGGATAGGTTGCGAGGTAAAGCGCCGTATCCTCTACATAAGTATCTTCTACAATACCGGTTGAAAACCCGGCTTTTCGAAGGCTCACTGTAAATGGGGCAACCTTCTCCATGGCTTTGGCCAATGCTGCCGGTGAAGGGTCAAAACTGAGATGGCGGACTCCCCCGGAAATTGCAGCCTCCGCTTTCACAATATCAGGAGCCCCGAGGGCATGGTTAGCCACGTCAACGGTCCCGTCGATCAGAAGCTTGACCGATTCTGACACATCCGCACAAGGCACTTCGGTTACATCACTCCATGTTAGACCTCCATTGGCGATTGCAAAATCGATCTCTAGACGCTGCATCGGTGTCGCCATTCGAGCCACCCTCTTTCCTTTCACGTCCTTTAAAGAAACCATCCCCGAGTTCTTTCGTACAAGAGGCGCAAACTGCAGCGGTGGACCGGCCTGTGCCACACGAACAAAATATGCAGGTTTGTTTCCTGGCAGCCCTATTCCCTGAGCCATCATCCAGGCCCCTATACTGTGGAAGGTCGTCATATCCGCTTGCTTCTCCAGCATGGCTAAGTTGGCCTTGGTTGTACTTGCATAGGGCACCACAATGCAAAAGATAGGGGTTTTGGTCGTGATCACCTTGGCGAAGGCGCTTCCTATGGCGTATAGGCTTGTACCCGGTGAGAGGACGCCTATTGTCCACCTTTTGGGAAGTTCCTGCGCAATGGCATGCTTGGAAGTAAAAATGGTGCTCATCAATAGACCACACAAAAGTAAGCTAACAAGAAATCTGGATCCTTTCATGGTTATCCTCCTTTTTTCATGCCTCTCATTAAGTTACAGCCTATTACTTTAACACGACCCAAGGATTAAAGATTCTTATTCATTATCTGTCGTGTAATACATGAACTCTTCGCTGTCTTTAGCTTTCAGGACAAGTCTATTCCGACCCACAATATCTCTATGTGGTTCCCGAACATCTGATATCTTTTCAAAAACATCCGGAAGGGCCTCACTCAAATGGGGCTGTCTTTTCTGCCATAGTTCCAGGGTTTTCTTAGGATTCCAACTGACAACTGATCTTTTGGCCGATGAAGCTTTAAAGACGACAGCTGGTTCTGTGATCGATTCCTTTGGCATTTCCACCAATCTCCTGAGATCCCCATACTTCCTTATTAATTCATCCAGGACACCAAACTCTAATGCTCTCATTGAGCAACTCATCACACAGATTGGTGTTAATCCCTGATTCAAGCGGTCGATACACATATTACATTTTGACATCTTCTTGCCCACCCCTTCTTCCTCATACTGAGGGGCGCCGTAAGGACAGGCTTGCCAGCATCTTCGAGTACCTTTGCATTTGTTGGCGTCCAGTAGAACGGCCCCAAATTTCTCTTCCTTGTAAATGGCTTTATGGGGACATGCCTTCACACAAACCGGCTTTTCACAATGAAAACACATGATCGGGAGGATATGAAGTCTTATATCCGGGAAGAAACCCGTTTCCCATTGGTAAACACGCATCCACTTCACAGAGCCTGGTTGCAGGTCATGCCACTGTTTGCAGCTTATCACACACCCATTGCACCCGATACAACGACTTTGATCAACAAAAAAACCGTACTGGGGCACTATCCTTCCCCTCCCTTAAAAATTTTTACTTGAACAAGGGTTGTTGCCTTAGCAGGAGTGGTACTGCTCTCAAAATCGCCACCGAGTAATGTTGAGGGTGATGCCCCATAGTCGATACCAGACTCGTCCGGAATGTATTTTCCACCATGGTAGAGCGCTATGATGCCTGGCATCACCCGCGAAGTCACATAAGCTGGCATCACAACCTTACCTCGATCATTATAGACAAGAATCCTATCATTATCCTTGATGCTCCTTGCCTTCGCATCGATCGGATTTATCCAAACCCTATGTCGGTAAACATGATCTCTTAGCCATGGATGGTCCCAAAAAAGATAGTGAACGCGATACCTGGGGTGCGGGGAAAGTAACATCAGAGGGTACTTTTTTACTAAGATGTCATCCATCCCTCTCACTGTGGGTTGATAGACCGGCATGGGGGGAAGGTCTCCCCAATCACTCGGAAGATTTTCATATATACGCCCCAACAGATCAACATGTTCACCTCTACCCCGATTCGTCTCGTTGGCAAGATAGGGAGAATAGAATTCGATCTTACCCGATAGGGTCTTGAAAGGTCTATTTTCTTTGACTTGCTCGTCCCATCCCGTAAAGGGTTTCTCTTCCAACTCATCGCAGTTAATAAACTTTCCCTGAATAAACTCTTCCCAGGGTGGAACTTGAACGTTTCGATTTTTGTAGCAATCCCTCACATTTTGATAACAGTCCCTTATGTATCTTTCCCAATCTGTGTCCCAGTTTTCATCGGTTGTATAATACGTAAAATATTTTTTTGGGTCTATGCCAAGCCTCTCAGCCAATTTTACATAGATCCACACCCAAGGTTTAGCCTCACCGGGTGGCTTAACCAGACCTGGGCAATAATTGATACATTCAAACCCACCATATGCCACACTTTTCACAACATTCTTCTCTTCCCACATCCAATCCTGAACAGGAAGAATAATGTCTGAATATTGAGTTGTAGAGGTCATTGTACTGTGCATCGAAACAACAAATTCCATCTTCTTTAACGCTTTAACCTGATCGTTGGAGGAGTCCGTTACCGTCACCAGATGATCACTGCCATGGGGTTTACTTCCAGAGTTAAGAAGAGCGATCTTTGGATTAAATTCTTTAAGTAAGGATGGATCGGCCCTCCATCCTATCATTCTCATATATTCCTTTTCGCTCAATTCCCCTGTTTTCACCTTATCCAAGAAAAGAACGGCCTGCGCCCAGTAGTGGCCACGATACATTCTCGGAACATGGAAGGTTCCAGGCGGTCCCCAAGGAATCATCACAGGAATATCTCGCGCTGGACCGAGGTGTAGGGGCGGACCGGCTCCAGGAACACCCCAATAGCCAAGTATCGCTTGCAGCGCAGCAAATCCTTTTGCCGTCTGCTCACCCCGACTCTTTCGGCTCACCCCCCAGTGACACCATAGCCATGCTGGTTTCATCGTGGCTACGAGGCGGGCCAGTTCTCGAATCGTCTCCGCAGGCACAGCACATATCTTTTCAGCCCACTCAGGGCTCTTTTCACTCTCCCCATCTACTCCAAGAATGTAATTCTTCCACTTCTCAAATCCTTTCGGTTCAACGTACTTATCAACAAACACTTTAACCCACAAATCCTCTTTGAACAGGACATAAGCCATGGCCAAAAACATGGCAAGGTCTGTCCCCGGTTTGATCGGTATCCATTGGTCAGCCAAGACCTCCGCAGCAGTTGTATACCTGGGATCGATGATAATAACCGTCTTGCCTCGTTCCCTAGCAAGCTTCAGGTACCAGGCAAACTGGTGCCCAGGGCCGCATGAACCCATCGTCGGGTCAAAACCCCAGAGGACAACCAGCTTCGAATTTGCCAACATATCTGCTGCGGACCCTGATACATAGTGGGCATATTCCCAACCCGGCACACCTGTCATAATGTGGGCCATCAGTCTTATCGAGTCATAAGAAGACCAACCCCAGCTATCTACTCCCGCTCCCCAGAGCTCAAAGACACGGTTCCATCCTTTGCTCTCCGGCGTATAATGAAACGGTACAATAATGGAGTAAGGGCCGTACTTATCTTTGGCTTCCATTAACTTTCCAGCGATCGTAGTAAATGCTTCCTCCCAGGAAATTCGCGTGTATCTCCCCTCTCCACGCCCGCTTCCAGGAGTCCTTTTCAATGGATAGACGATTCGACTGCTTCGAGAAATATATTTGTGAAAGACAAGTCCTTTAGTACAGGGTCTTCGCTGGACGCGTGTTTTAATGAGATCCTCGTTGGATAACACTTCATCTTCCCTGCCCACATTTGGATTGTATCGATCGTCCGGTTCAACCCTGACCACCTTCCCATCTTTTATGTGAGCTTTAAATACACATTGACTATTATTGCCACAGTTGCACAAGCACGAAGTATAAACGGTTACTTCCCTTTTACAGTCCCCTTCAAAACCCTGATCCACTTTTCATCTCCCGAACCATTTCAGGAACCATTTGACCTTCGGACTTTCTGGTCGCTTCTCTATCTCATTGGCTTAAATATTGCTCTTCGTATCCAACCCAAGGGCTTCATCACAGACCTTCATGCAGACGCTACACGTCAGTCCTGCCTGGCGGTAGGTTCGGCAAGCGAATTTATCCATGGAATAAGCTTCATCCCCTTCAGGCACATGCAAGGCATGAGCCGGACATTCCCGGATACACGCATCGCAATGGATACAGTATTCTTTTTACGTTAAATGAAAGTTCTCCAAATGGGCTCCCGTCAG
>Ga0068714_10000534_pt1 | contig 70973 bp, 50 predicted proteins | sample MTBNYHSulfiMetaG_FD_62988 | JGI IMG/M metagenome (GOLD analysis project Ga0068714, IMG submission 62988) | Enrichment culture microbial communities from rom New York Harbor, USA that are MTBE-degrading - MTBE-NYH (New York Harbor Sulfidogenic)... | ecosystem: Environmental > Aquatic > Marine >...
GATTGATGCCTTTTGCGCAGCCTACAACGAAACCGCGCATCCGTTCATCTGGACCAAAGCGAATGTCAAACCAACAAGCCCAAAACATACATACTCTGATTTATGCAAGTAGGTACTAGTCAAGGACACAGGCCATACATTCACATGGCCCATCGTTGAGGTCAAGGGCCTTGAGTTTGAAACGGTGATAATTGATGACATGAGTGACTCTGTTCGGGTGACTTTGGACCCGAACTACATGCCGACCGACTACAAGAAACGCGTCGAACTAATTTATCAACTGAAGCAGCTTTACTTGGCTGTCTCGCGAGCGCGCCAGCAAGTGATCATCATCTCTCAGTCCAATGCCTTTCAGATCTATGCAAACGATCAATCTATCATTGAGCGACCTACCGAGAGGTCGCGGGCCGAATGGGAAGAAAGGGCACACTACTATTTCGAGCGTGGTGAATTTGAGGCGGCAGCAGAGTGTTTCGGAAAATCGGGCCGAGTTGATTGGCAGTCGTTTTCCTGGGGCCTCCATCTATTGTCGATTCGGGAAATCGATCAGGCTGAATCTATCCTTTTGGAAAAAGACAGTCTGAGCGATTCAATCCTAGCCACTGAGACATACAAATCCGCTGTTCTTGAACTCAAGTTCAACAGAGAGGAGCAGCTAAAGGGGAGAGCTCGAAATCTATTAGATAACGGAAAATATCTCGAGGCAGCAGAGATTTTTGGCAGCGTCGAGCTTGACCAATGGCAAACTCTTTGTCAATCGCTTCATGCGATATCTAACGGGGAAATGAAGCTAGCAAATAGTCTAGCGGGTCAGCTAACGGACGAGGCTGTCATCGCTAGTCCATATTATCATCGACTAATTATGCGAATCCAAAAGGAAGAAAAAAGTGCTTCAAAGAAGCACACGGACAAGATCTCATCTTCAAATGTTGACCATCGGGTAGCCTCCCGACAGACATCATTACAGAATTCAGTGCCAAGAATGATTAAAGTGAAGCCTCCAACTCCCCAATGGAGCAAGCTCATTAGAGCGGCTAAGAACCATGATGAAACTGTCCTCAGAAACATCGAGGGACTTTATTACTCCCACATGAATCCACTCATGACGGCCAGTATGCTTGGCGATAGAGAAGACATCGCTGCTTTACTTCCCTTCTATGACATTAACGCCCAGAACCCGAATGGTGGCACCGCTCTGATGCAGGCTGCCGTGGAAGGAAATATGGAAGCTGTCGAGTATCTAATTAAGTCCGGAGCTGATCTAGAAACCGAAACACTTGATGGGAACACCGCCCTTTTACGTGCTTCACACTATGGCCAACACAATATAGTTCGGTACCTAATAAATCAAGGGGCGAATATAGATCATACAAATAACAACGACTATTCAGCAAACAATATTGCACTAGAAAACTATAATAACATAAGTAGTTTTAGCCGTTCAGTAGATAATAACCCCTATATGATTATTTTATCACTATTGAACGAGCATTCTCAGAATGATTATTTAGTGAAAGATTTTAACGATTACACAAACATCCTAACTCAATGTACTTTAGCGATTCAGCCCTTCATTATGCATCACAGATATATTACTTTTGAAGAGATAATGAGTGATGCAGAACACGAAGAAGTATCACCACTAACTATACCTAGCTATTTCAGAAAATTACTTTACGCCAAGGACAAGGGATATGTCAAAACAACACTGACTGGAGTAGTTGCCTGTTTGCTAAACAATATACATTATCACTATGCTTTAATGTGTCTATCTGATGTTATGACAAAATATCATAGATATGATCTAGCTATTTCACTGATTACTTATGCTTTAAATATAACTAAAGCCGGGAATAATCCTTTTAGCGCTGTTAAATACCCTTACTCATATATTCAAGAGTACAGTTACCAACTTGCTAAGTTATGGTCTAACTTGGGGCTCTATGATAAGGCTAGGGAACTAATACATTCTGCCGCATCTTACGGTGATACGGGATATATTGGATACAGAGATGACGGACATGCATCCTGGGATGAAGCTCTTCGCTATTTATCGCAGCAATAAACAAATAGTATAGAGTCTGTTTTTCATCCGAGTTTTTCCTTCACAACTCTTTTTCGGTGATGAAGATCTAACCCTGCCGTTTCCTCGTAATCTCCTTCCCTGTGCCCTGAGCGTGACAGGTATAGATTTCTCGAACTCATCTGTTTCACCCACCAGGGAGCTTTTGCCAACCTCATATTTTCCGGAGGATCCATGAAGAACTCGGTGTACATCGCAACCAGTATTGATGGGTATATCGCTGACCGGAATGACAAGATCGACTGGTTGCTCAACATCCCCGAGCCGGAGGGCACCGATTACGGTTACAACGACTTCATCGAGAACATTGATGCACTTGTCATGGGACGCAGATCATTTGAGACGGTCTGTTCATTTGATGTAGCATGGCCGTACAACAGACATGTGTTTGTCTTGAGCACGACCATGCAATCCATACCGGACAAGGCGAAAGGCAAAGCGACCCTCATCAGGGGGTCGTTATCCGAAGTACTCGAGAAGCTGCACAAAGAGGGGTTCAAGAACCTCTACATCGACGGCGGTATCGTCATCCAGAGTTTTCTCGAAGCCGATCTGATCGACGAGATGATCATCACAATAATTCCGATCCTTCTGGGAGGTGGTGTACCCCTTTTCGGTGCTCTGCCGGCACATATGGAGTTCGAACTTGTGGAGTCGAAGGTTATCAATGATTCTTTGGTGCAGAACCATTATCGCCGTATCCGCTCCTGATCCAAAACGCGATCCTGGGTTCGAGTCCCACCCGACTCACCAAAAGTGGCGACCCAATAAGGTCGCCACTTTTGTTTAATCTGGTGGGAAGTGACAGTCACCAAGACCTTGACGTTTAGAGTGACTGTCACCAGGAAGCATACATCAGATCGACTGTCACCCTTCTCTGTGACGGAGTCCCCAATCCCCCCCGATAACCCTTCTATTCCTGAAGATCTACGGTTCCGATCTTCGAAAGTTTCCTTTAAATCCTCACGCCACAGTATCCCATAGAGGTTTGATCCACCACTCTTTCCGCTTCAAAAACCCCCATCCACAACTCGACTCTCTCCCCTCTATCTATTAAACCGATCCTTATTTAAATGCCCAAAACGTGCTTCCTCCCCCAATACTTGGCAGACTAAACAGGTTGAAGCTCTGCAATTCTATGCACAGAATAACACCTTTATACTATACTCCTTTACTCTATGATTCGACCACCAGCATAAATCACATTTAATGTTCGCCTTACAAATGTCGTAAGTTCGCTTGGATCAGGATCATCGGCATCTTCCCCAACTGCTCTATGATGAAATCGCTGACTATATGTATTTATACGGCTAAGTTCTTCAACCAACGATTGGCAATGCACTAAGGGATCTTCCTTCTCCGCTTTTCTAATCATCCCGATCATGTTGCCAAGGGCATCTTTCTCCCCCCACCTTGTCGGAAACTTAAATGTAAGATACTCCTCAAGTATCACTCGTAGAGTGTCAGCGATCCCTTTCAAATGCTTAAGGTGTTTCCCAGGCGAATCTAGGTAGTTAATTAATAGAAGATAGTTTTTCTGAAAAGCTTGGCTTGGTCGTAGTGGTAATGCATGACCTTCCAGAATGACTGGATCGGTCAAAGGCATTAGCTCAAACGTCCTCGCTTTTGTTTCTGGTTTGCTTTCAACTGTCCGAGCAAACTCCAGATCGTGTGAGAGAACAAAACACTGTCCCGAGATATCAACCATATGATGAATTCGTTCTATGGTTACCTGACGACGACTACGATCTTGACGAGTGTAAGGATCATCAAATACGACGATTGTTTCTGCTATTATTGGGTCAGATTCTACACGCGCCAGGAAATAGGCAAGGGCAAGCGCACTGCGATCTCCACTGCTAAGTGTATTAGCGAGAGAAGTTTGTGATGGATCCTGCGCCGATTCTATTGATGATGATATTATCGTACCTTGAAGCTCGACGGCAAGAGTTCCCGAAGGTTGCATCCCAACGAAATCGACACCCTTACTAACTACTTGAAATTCTACTCCGAACAGCTTCAACAACTGATTTATTCTAACTCCATATCGCTCAAACATCTCATTTGATTGTTCACGTAAAGCCTCATTCGCATCTCGCTTCGCCTTCTGTGCATCATTTTTCTCTTTAACCGCTTTATCATAGACAACAAATGCTTTTACAGCTTCATCCTCATGCCTCTTCTTTGTTGCTCTTAGCCGAGTCAAATTTCGTTGGAGATGAGTCAAGTCTATCGACTGTGCAGTTCTTTTGAATTCATCAATATCAGTGTTGATCTTTTCAACTTGGCTATTATATACCTGAAGCTCTTCGGAAATCTTGTCCCAAGTTGAAAGCGATATTATTTCCTTTTCTAAAAGGTGAATTGTGGAACCAGGGTTAGCCTTTTTCCGATCAAGTGAATCTTGGAGAGATCGATGGGTTTCCCATAGAATATGGATAAGCTCTTCCTGCGATAGGTTCTTTCTTTCTGAATCATCTTCAGCTGAATTTGGGTCTTGAATTTCAGGCAAAACAAATTCGTAACCAGCGGCATCTTTCCACCATTCCTGTTCTGTTTTTTGTGATTCAAGAATTTGGCTGAGCCGATTTTGTGCTGATTCCCCAAAGATCTGTGTAATCGTTGTTTCAAGTTTCTCGCGGACCTCTACCTGCTCCTGTAAGGCCCCCGAGAAATACGAGTTGTAAGCCTCCAAAATCTCAAGCCCATTCATGTCTTGCCCACAATGGGGACAAGCGTCACCGGTCTTTGCTTCATGTCCCTGTTTCACCCAATTTATAGAGAGGCCCCGTGAAGTCTTAGCCAGATGATCTAAGATTTTCTGCAGCGCGCCTAATGCAGCTGACTCGAGCGTGGATTCCAAAACAGCATGGTAATTACTCGGAATACTTGCTATGGGAAGAGGGGGTAGCGATTTTCTGACCTTGACTGAATCCGACTTAGATTTCGTTTGCTCGGCTGTCCTGAGTTCACTGCCACCTGAATTAATTTGGTCATCTATTTTGTCTATTTTTGGCAATCTTTTAAAAGACTCAATTGTATAACCAACCGGAATAAAGCGAAGAAGATTGTTTTTAGCTTTATCTAACGATTTATTTGCCCTATTTAGCCGTTCTGTGCCTGATTCAACAGCCGATATCAGTGATTTCGCTTGATCACCGATCACTAACCCAAACAAATGTCGCCGTTGATCTACGCTGACATGGTGGCCTATGAAGACGTTTTCTGCTACGAAACGGTCGTCAAATACATGTATCTGAGGACAATTTTCTCTGCCCTGCCATACGGCATCTTCTAGTCTAACAGTTTTTCCATCATCAAGTGTGATAATTATTTCTTGCTTTCCAAGAAAGCCAATTCTTCTTCTCCCGATAACATACGATGGATCACCCATTGAAGCAGATCGAAAGACGTCGCAAAGTGTGCTTTTCCCGCAGGCATTTTTCGCATAGATCACATTAAATTTAGAAAAGTCGCCTTCAGAACCGGACGAAGGGTTTAGTGCAGAAAACTTACCCACGCCTTTGAGTACACTAAGTCGCTTTATCATTTTTCGTCTATCCCTTGTCTCATCACTTCCATCTCTGAGTGCGGTCACAGTCCACTCACCTATACAAGGTATAGCTCAGCACGTCCCCAATCCCTTTGCTGTTTGGCCTTCTATAAATGCAAAGTTAGAATGAGCCTGCTACTTCCGCCAGCCCATCAGTTCAATCAGACCAATTTCTGACAAAGCCACCAGAATTCGTCATATCAAACTCCTTTCCGGTATGTATCTCTTGGACGGATGTATACCACGCCTAAGAGGACTCGATGAAGAAGAACCCGAACAAGATGACCCCGGATGAACGTCTGCGAGAAATCGCCTGCATTTTCGCACGGGGGAATCCTTCGGATGGGAGAGGCGAGCAATCCTACTGTCCAACCCTCCAACCCTCCAACCCCTGTCAGACCTGCAAATCAAGCCCCCAAAACCTCCAAACCAGGCCCCTCCAAACCAGCGAACCAAACCACTCCCAAGTCTGCCGAACGAGGCCACTCCAGGCTGCCGGGATCAATCCAACCGCGGGTCAGGGAGTGGCAGCCGTAGTGTGAAGACCGCTCGTCATGGTTGAACAATTGATGGTCACAGCTCATGTAGAGCCGTTCCGGCGTTGAAGGTGGGCAGACCCACCTTCGTCTTACGTGAGCATACCCACCTTCGTCTTACGCGAGAATACCCACCTTCGTCTTGCACGAGCAGATCCTGCCACACAGCCCGGGCTCGGCTCATTCCTTCGGTGGTTCCCAGAGTTCGATACGGTTGCCTTCGGGGTCTGAGATCCAGCAGAACCGGCCGAAATCGGGTTCGTTGTGCCATTTCACCTCGATCCCTTCCGACTCGAGGGCGGCGGCAACAGCGTCGAGGTCCTCCACACGGTAGTTGATCATGAAGGGGGCTGTGCCGGGATCAAAATAGGTTGTGGACTCGGGCATCACAGTCCAGACGGTCATCCCTGTTTTCGACGGGTCCGATTTTTCGAGCCAGTGGAACTCTGCCCAGGCCTTGCCTTTCTCGCCGATGCCGAGGTGCAGACGGTACCATTCGCGTAAAGCGTCGGGGTCTTTCGCCTTAAAGAAGATTCCACCAACTCCTGTCACTCGCTGCATTCCGCTTCCCTCCGTCAATGTGCCCCCCTGCAGCCCAATCTACAACTCTGGTTAGCGCAACACACCCACCGCCGCGTCAGGGAGTTAATTTATTCCGGCAGGTACGTTTGCGAGAGCGGGCAGTTTGTTCGTAATATCACAAATAGCATCCCTGCACGGATGGGCTCCGTCTGTCACGGACCCATGTATACCGGGGGATAGTATGAAACGTCTGCACGGTTTCCTGACCTGTTTCTGTCTGTTTACGTTCTCCGTTTCTGCCCAGCCGCTCTTGACCTTTTCGCCCGACACCCTGGACTTCGGTGCAGTGTGGGTGCCCCGTGAGCTCGACGGAATGACCCAACAGACGGTTATCCTGCGAAGTGTTGGCAGTGAGGCTGTCGTGATACAGGCGGTACAGCCCCCTGATCCTGGAACGTATGTCTCTCTGATCGATCCACCGGGCGGCGAGTTGAGCATCCTGCCGGGCGATTCCATTCAGTTGAGTCTGCGTTATTCCCCCGAGACCCTGCACACACTCAACACTGAATTGCTGCTGGAGTGCAATACGAATCCAACCGAGCAGCGTCTTCCGATTCGTGGTTCAGGTGTACGATTCAGCGAGGAAGTGGGGAGTGTATTCTGGGACTACTCTTATGACGTAGCGGAATTCGGCAGGGTGGTGCTGACCAAGCCGATCCCGGACGTTGATGGAGATGGCATCCCGGATGTGTTCGTCGCGCGTAGTTCCGGGCATCACCTCTGTATTTCCGGAGCTTCCTCCGATCAGGCGGTTGTGTTGTGGGAGGCAGCGACAATCTGGGAAGGCCAGGTGGGTGTGCCCCGTGATCGACGTGCGATCGCCACAGTGTCTGACGCCAATCAGGATGGCATCCCGGATGTGGCCGTTGGTTGCGGAGGAGATGGGTACGGGTTGTATGTCCTCAGCGGTTGGGATGGAAGTCCGATTTTGGCCTGGAACGATCAACCCCTGCTGCAAGGGGATGTGAATCATGTTGCCAACATCGAAGATCCGGCTTCCAATGGTGATTTACTCATCGGTTCCGGGCAGGAGATTTTCTTCGTACAGATTCAGGATCCGTGGATTGATTCCCATCACATGGGCGGTGAAATTGCCGGCATCACACCCGATGTCAGCTACACATGGTTTGAGTTGCATCCCGGAACGATCACACTGCCTCTGCACGCCGTAGCTGTCGCTGCTGAGCAGTCGTATGTCCAACTTTTTGGGGATTTTAATGGGAGTTTCCTGGGAAGTGATCCGCGGTATACAGAGGGATCGATTATCGAAATGATCTCGGCAGACCAATCTTCACCCCGATTTGTGACACTGACAGCGACCGGACAGGTCGATGCCTGGTCGATCCACCCTCAAAACCCCGCAGTGATAGAAGCAACACCAATCACCTGGCAGACGGGGCAGCCGGGAGTCCGGCTCGCCCTCATCAACCACAGTCAAGTTGGTGCGCTCAACGATATCCATGTCTGGTCACACCCCAACACTCTCTCCTGCTACTCCCCGGAGAGCGGAGAACTGGAGTGGTCAAGATCGATTGACTCTGGGGTTGCCGCATTGACCACCTCCTCCGACCTGTACGGCGATCGGATCGATGAGGTGCTGGCAGGGTGCATGGACAATTGTCTCCTCGTGCTCGATGGTTCCGATGGCAGCACTCGGTTTGAATTGCCTTTGGCGGCGCCAGTCAATGCTCTTTCCGCTTTTATTGATCTGGATGGCACCAGGAGTCCAGAATTAATCGTCGCCGATTCTGCGGGTCTTCTGCAGTGCGTCGGGACCGGAACGGCATTTGACTCACTCGGCGGATTCTGGGTCGATCCGGCGTACATTCGTCTGTCGTTTAATGCTTTTCATCCCGATCAACTCCAGATGAGGGATGAGATCACCGTCCGCAGCTTCCAGCAAGAAGAGTATCGTGTTGAAACCGTCTCCTGGGTGCTGCAGGGATCTCAAATCGATCCGCAGGATTATGACTCACCCCTGCCGATCACGCTGGGGTACGGTGAATCCGTATCCTGGAGGTACACCTTCTCCCGGAACCTGAGCGATTTGTTCATCCCCGGTGAACCCTTCACAGGGGCGGTCACCATTCGCTGTGATGGAAATCCACCCTATCTCTTCACTCTGGCCGTTTCCGGAGTTGTCACGGACCTCGACGATGCAACCGTATCGCAGCCGCGTTCCTTCACTCTTTCAGACCCCTGGCCGAATCCCTTCAATGCGTCGATGACTGTCCGTTACGAAGTCCCGAAACCTGGATACGTGAGCCTGGTGGTTTACAACCTGCTCGGCCGAAAAGTTGCGGTTCTTCAGGAGGGGCACCGCATGCCGGGCGTATATCTCGCCACCTGGCAGAGGGGTGGGCTTTCGGTTGCGGGGAGTGGCACCTACTTCCTGCGTATGCAGGCGGAGGGGTTCGACGAGGTTCGGCGAGTGGTGTTGGTTAAGTAATGCCACAGGGACGCGTGGCAATCAGTAGTTCTCCAGCAGGCACACCGGGCCACCCCGCTCAGAATGACAGTCACTCGCGGCAGGTCCTTTCAGAATGCGGCAGGTCTCCGCTTCGCTTAAGACCTGCCGCAACGTGGGCACCGACACGCATTCATCGTTCGGGCGGGTCCGCCGACCTGCCCGATTATCCGCCACTAAGCCCGGGCTCCATCGGGCTTTTCTCGTTATGGGGAGGAACGTATCTTTCTGTCATCATTGAACTACCAACCACGGGGGAACCAATGGAGTTGACCGACCAGATTCTCATGGCGATGAAGGATGAAGGCAAGGCGATGACCGCGGGGCAGGTGTCCGAGAAGCTCGGCGCCGAACGCAAGGATGTCGACAAGGCCTTCAAAGTGCTGAAGAAGGAAGAGCGGATCGTCTCGCCGAAGAACTGCTATTGGGAACCGAAGTAGCCGCGAGGATTACTGATCACAGCAGGAGACGGGAGTGAATCACGGGGATTCACTCCCGTTTCGCATCCTCACCACCTCGATCCATCGCAGAAGCTCACGATCGAACAGTTCGTGTTCTTCGTACATCGGAGCATGGGCGGAGTTTTCGAAGACCAGCGTATTCATATCCAGAAATCTGTCCCTGATTTCGTCCCAGAGGTACGCCGGAGGAACGATGTAGTCGTGCCGCCCCAGCACGAGCAGGATCGGAGCTTTCAGGTGCTCGACCCCCTCAAGGATGTCAATGTCGTGAAAGAGGCGGCCCCAGATGTGGTCGATCAGCGGCATGTTGGTGGGGACATCCGCCCAGAGGGGTGTTGCATCGAAGGCGAAATCGTACCAGCCCTTCGGTCCGCTTGCAACATTGAACAGCGCGAAAGCCCGCTCCGGTGCTTCGGCGATCTGTGCAGGCAGCAATTCCATCTTCCGCTGGAAAGCAAGCCGTCGTTCCGGTTCGGCATGCTCTTCGAAGTGACGATTGGCGATCTCCTGGCTGCGAGCGTGGTAATCGGGGCTGACATTCATCAGCACGAGATGGGTGACGTTTGCAGGGCATCGTTTCGCGTACTCCAGCGCCATGAAGGCATGCCCGGAATGGCCGATCAGCACAAACTGGTCCCAGCCGAGGGCAATGCGGGCGGATTCGACGTCCTCGGCAATGCTCTGCAGGGTGACCGTGGCGACATCGAGCGAGGGGTCAGGGGGTGCGAATCCCCGATGGTCGACGAACGCAAACCGGAAGCTGCTCCTCAACGACTGCGAAAAGACCCGATCGTAGTAGAGCGCACTCCCGATCACAAGAGTAGGGATTCCCTCCCCCTCCTCAATGATCTGCAGGGGAGTGCTTCCCGCGGTGAACCGTCTGATGTTTCGCATCTTAGTACCGTAGGGATGGTTGCCTGATGGGGCGGCCTGCGTGCGAATCGGCTACCCCTTCTTCGGCATCAGGCCGATCGCTTTCCAGATCCAGGCGTGGATATGGTGGCCGGTCTCGACTCCATCGAGGAACATGTAGGGGCAGTACCCGGCGATGACATTGACACCCTTGTCTCGCAGATGATTGACCAGTGCGGGGTCGGTTTCGCGTGGGCCGGTCACCCCATAGAGCCAAAGCTGACGGATTCCAAGTGCGGCAGCATCTTCAGCAGCCTGACCGACATGTTTTTTCGACAGCATGAGCAGGGCCGCATTCACCGGTGGATCGATTTCCGCAAGTGTGTGGTACGCTCGACGTCCATCGATCTCATCTGCAGCGGGGTTGACTGGCAGGACATCGTACCCGCGTTTGTCGAAGTCGGCCAGTAGCATCCTGCTGAGCTGTTTTTCGTCACGTGACACGCCGACGATGGCCAATCGTCTGCAGTCAAGAAATGCTTCGATCTCGCTCAATCTCTGTTTCATCGTCCCCCCGACGGATTCTGCTATAGTAGTTCTCGACGGTATTAACCATTTCACGCTCTGAATGACAGTCACTTACGGCAGGTCTCCACTTCAGTAGAGACCTGTTGCAACGGTGCAATCCGCGGCATTGCAATGTACGATACCCATGCTCCAGATACAGGCCTATTCAAAGAGCCCGTTGCAGAAATCACAGCGTCCACTCTGCCAGCCATGCAGCCAATACCAACTCGGTTTACTGCGAACCTTGTTTTCTTGAAAAGAAATGATCTGCGCTTGCCGGTGGGAAAACTGCGAGCGACCAGACAACAGACTTGTTGCCTGTCGTATAAGCATCTTTCTTTTCAAGAAAACAAGGGCTTACCGCAATGTGCTTCTGGTTGTGCTGTCAAGACACACCTGGCGACTTGCGGCCTCCAGGCGATCTTGACAGCTTCATCAGCCGAGCTACGCTGCACAAATTCTTGTGAAGGTCCAAATCGCAAAGCATTCCGTGGAGCATCATGAACCGATTTTTGTGATGTCGACTCCTCTGTTGCTTTCTCCCGGGTAGAGGTGTAGGTATATTCCGAACGTAAGGGAATCAGACTGCGAGGGTGACTATGATACAAATTGCGATTGCTGATGATCATCCTGTTGTCCGTGCCGGGTTGGCAGACTTTCTGCGTGCCACTCCGGACATGGACCTGGTTCGGCAGGAAGACAATGTCCTTTCGATCCTCTCCTACCTCCGTCGCACACCGCCCGATGTCCTTGTCCTCGATCTGAGACTGCCCGGTGGAGGTGGATTTGAGGTGCTGCACGCCATCCGTGAGTTGAAGCTGCCCACACGTGTCCTCATCCTCTCATTCCATCCGGAATCCTTGTACGGGCCCCGTTGCCTCGCGGCGGGGGCGCATGGATACGTGGAAAAGGATGCCCCACCCGACTCCCTGCTGCTGGCGATTCGTGCGGTGGCCAGTGGACGAACGTTCTTCAAGCCGGACACGGTCGCCACCGAAGCCGCTGAAGGGGACTCGGTCTTCAGCAGGCTGTCGGAACGGGAATTTGAAGTGATTTCCCTGCTTGTCAGCGGACGCCGTAATTGCGAGATCGCTCTGCAGCTCGACATCAGTGAAAAAACCGTCAGCACACACAAGACCAACGCGCTCGCCAAGCTGGCCATCAGCAACATGAGCGAACTGTATTCCCTGTGGGACAAGGCTGTGGATGTCGAACCGCTCAGAGGGTGACAGCCGCATGAAATCAGACATCACTGACAATCATACCAGCTGGTTTGACGATAGAGCTTCGCCGCGACTGCTGCATTCACTGCTCCACTCGCCGACGTTCATCCGTATCGGCTTGCCCGCACTGCTTTTCTACATGATCTCGATCCTCGTGGTCTTCCTCACAATCCCCCACTTTCCGGAGGACCCGGATGCGTACCCGTTCAAAGCCAGTATCGCTTCCCTGCAACAGCAGTCCAGGCTGGCATATTACATACCAGGTTCAACTCTGTTTAAGGATTATGCTCCGGGGATTGTACAGATAGCACGTTCAGAAAGGGGGGATTTCAATTTGCTGCAGTACGACTATAGTGGTGTGCTAAAACAGCAACTGTATAGAATAGGTGAGCATACACAAGGTTTCATGATTCATAATTTAGCGATCGACTGGAACAAAGACGGGTGCATAGAGTTGTTGTGTTCATGGTGGAGTGATGAATCAAAATCAAAGCTTAATTTTGGGTTCATTCTTGAAAACAAAACAATTATGCCATTTGACACGCTTTCAATTCCTAATTATTTTCAAGATAGTGTAAATGAGTATCTTTACCTCGCGTGGGATCCTTCAAATAACAATTATAATGCATCCTCTTCTACTATTTATGCGGGGCTTGTTGGGCAGTTTGGCGACTACAAAAATCGATTTCTCGCAGTGTATTCCAGGACCATTCCTCCTCGACGTAAATTCATTCTCAGAACTCTTGCTTATCTTTCTTCATGCTGGTCACTACAAGATTCGACTGGACAAGAGGGAGCCATTATTGGATTTTGGGGCCCTTCCAATGGCGCAACAGGCGAAGTCAACCCCGACATCTATTCGCCTGATGAACGAGATGATGGACCTGCTGTTATGCGTGTCACCGCTGAGGGTGAGGTGCTGTGGTACCAACGTCTGATGACCGGTGGGGGTCAGATTACTGTAAGTGCCGGCGACGCGGTTGATACCGTTTTCGCCGCCTTCGGGTACAAATATTTTAAACCAGGCACTGGTTCAATCCATCTTTTTCAGCTTGATGGTGCGACGGGCGAACAGATAGGATACCGTGAGGAACCGGGCGAGCTTCAAGATTTCTGGAGTTCGGAGTACCTGGGCAAAAAGGTGGGAGCACTGGTTTCTGTCGACGAACCGGGAGCCAAGCGTTTTGAGATCCTCTCCTCGACAGGCAACCCGATTGCGCATACCCCTGTGCCCAGAGTAATCGATACTGCATGGCGTAGCAATCTGTTCGAATACAGCGAGGGTAAGTATGGGATCGCATTCCTGACAGAAGGTCCCTCTGTGGCGTTAATCGACGCTCGAACTGGCAAGCTGCTCGCGCGGACGATGGTTCAGTCAGCGCGGCCCAATATCAAGACCTCCCGTATGCCCGGAAAAGATGGCGTGGTGCGTGACCACCTGCTCGTGCATGCAGAAAACATGGCGGATATCTATAGCTATGAACGTTCCTCCTACCTGCTCTGGATAATCCTACGCTATAAGTACATGCTCCTGGCGCTTTTAATTCCGCCTGCGGCAGTGCTGACCATTTTCACCCTTGCACGCTACACCCTTGTCAAACGCCGGGCGAGGTTGCAGGAACACAACTACCTGGATCACCTGCGTCAATTGAGCGATTCGCTGCACAGGGCGCAAGAGGAGGAGCGTTTACGGATATCTCGTGATCTGCACGACCAGGTGGGGCAATCCCTTTCCATGTTGATCTGGAGTGTGGATCGCACCACACGGTTCACAGCGGAGATGAAACGAAACCTGCTGACAAGCCTGCGTGATACGACGAACTTGATCCGTGAAATCAGCCAGAACCTCCGCCCGCAACAACTCGAGTCCCTCGGGCTGGTGGAGACCCTTCGCTGGGAGCTTGTGAGCTTTGAGGAACAAAGCGGGATCAAAACTGAGCTGATCACGGATGTGGAGCGTATATCGCTGGACGGTGAGTGCGAGATTCATCTCTATCGTGTTATGCAGGAGGGGCTTTCAAACATCCTGAAACATGCGGAAGCAAGCCGGGTTGTGCTGGAGATCCGGGAATCCTCTACAAAACTCTCCCTGATGCTCAGGAATGATGGGAACACATCACAGCCCGGGATGCAGATCCAAGAGCGACGGAAACCGCTTGGCTTGGTCGGGATGCGAGAACGATTGCGCCGATTTAATGGTACTGTCCAGCTCATCCGTGATGGTTCAACCTGGGTCACCCTGCTCGCTGAGGTGCCGATCAGGACGTCCCGTTCCTAAGAATCCGACCAGTGCCTCACCCATTCCCTGAATGGACTTCCAGAGCGGAAGTGACCTCCCCTTCTCGGCTTATGCCTATATTCAAGGGAGGACTCGTTCGAGGGGGTGATGAGGGAAAGCCATCAGGACAACCTGTTCCGTGTGATCCTCAGTTCCATCGCTGACGGTGTTTTTACGGTGGATGATTCGCGGACAGTGACCAGCTTCAATCCGGCGGCAGAACGGATTACAGGCGTACCAGCCGCGCAGGCGATCGGCAGGAAGTGCTACGAAGTTTTCCACAGCGACATCTGTGAATCGGGTTGCCTGCTGGAACGGACCTTGCGTACGGGTGTCGAGGCGATAGACACGCCGGTACGCATCCTCAATTCCGAGGGGAGACGCATCCCTGTTTCCATCTCGACGGCCGTGCTGCGTGCCGATTCGGGTGACGTGCTGGGCGCAGTCGAAACCTTCCGTGACCTGAGTGCCATCGAGGACCTGCGTAAAGAGCTGGAGCAGCGGTACAGTTTTGAAGATATCATCACCAAGTCGCCCGCCCTTCTGAAGATCATCAACATCCTGCCGGACATCGCTGAAAGCGGCAGCACGGTTCTGATCCAGGGGCCATCCGGCAGCGGCAAAGAGCTTTTCGCGAAAGCTGTGCACAACCTGTCGGCCCGCCGTGCCAAACCCTATGTCGTGATAAACTGCGGGACCCTGCCACCGCCGCTCTTCGAGTCGGAGTTGTTCGGGTATGTCAGGGGCGCCTTCACAGACGCCAAATCCGACAAGCAGGGCAAACTGGGCGGAGCGGAGGGGGGGACGGTTTTCTTCGATGAGATCGGGGAGCTGCCCCTGCAAACCCAGGTCAAACTGCTCCGTTTGTTGCAGCACCATGAGTACGAGCCGGTCGGCGGTGTGAAGGTGGTAAAGGCGGACATCCGTGTGGTGGCAGCGACAAACCGTGACCTGCGTGAACTGGTGGCCCGAGGGGAGTTCCGCGAGGACCTTTATTACCGGCTGGCCGTGATCCGTTTCGACCTGCCGGAATTACGCGACCGACGCGAAGACGTTCCCATCCTGGTGGACCACTTTATCCGCCGTTTTAACGCTCTCACCGGAAAAAACCTGCTGTCGGTAAGCCCGGACTACATGGAAACTCTGCTGCGTCATGATTTCCCAGGCAACGTGCGTGAGCTGGAGAACATCATCGAATATGGGTATGCAGTCTGCCGGGGACGTGCCCTTGAGGTGGCGCACCTGCCACTGGAAATGAAGGCGCTTTGGGCACGGCTCGAGAAGGAACACGAAGAACTGCCCGGTAGAAATCCCTGGACCGCAAGCCTGCCGGGCGATCGTCCCCCACCCGGGAAACGTGCACAATCGCCGGTGCGTGTCGCCCTCGAAGAGGAGACCGAGATCAGGCGTGCGCTGGAAAAAACACAGGGACATCGCGGACGCGCGGCCAAACTGCTCGACATGGACCGTTCCACGCTGTGGCGCAAGATGAAGCGATACGGGATCGAGGTTGTGGTGGAATAGGGAGGAGAGCACAAGGTGACGCTGACCAGGTTGGAAGGTCGCAGAACGAATCCAATAAAGCCTAAGAACTGTTGTACTCTGGATGTCTCCGAATACGAATGACCGTTGTCCTCTTGAGAAAAGGTCTGGTTGGTTTGAGGGAGAAACAATGGGGGCTCGATGGTCTCAGGTTTTTCAACAGGCGGCAGGTCTCCGCTTCGCTAAAGACCTGCCGCAACTTAATCTGGCTGTTACAGACAGCCGATATGTGTGTTCAGGTAAGGAGTACCCAAGCCACACTGTTGCGTAGGGTGTCTGCTTCTGATGTTCCCGCCACCCCCGCAGAGGTAAACATCGGTCAGGCTTGAAGGCCTGACTGAACTGTTTCGGACCGCGAGCGGCTGCTTGCGATGACCGCCAAGCTGTTGCATGCAACAACACTCGGCTTGCAACAAATCCACAACATATTTGTTGCACACATTGCAACACTCCACAGATTCTGTGCGGGTGCTGAAATCGTTATTCGCGCCTACCGTCTGAACATCCCCGACTCTGCACCTTTTGGCACAATCTTCGCCTTGACTTATTTGCGATTGCCGCAAATCACCAAGGTGCACGATGAACCCCGCTGCCGCTAACACGATACGCATCGCCATACCCTGCTTCGGGGAGGAGGTTGCGCCGCTTTTCGGCTCAACCAGGCGCTTCCGTGTCTGGCTCGTGGTCGGCGGGCAGATTGCCGATTACGAGGAGATTGAAATCGACGCGAGCGATTCCATCGCCCGGGTCCGTCTGATGCGCAGCATCGAGGCGGATGTGATCCTGGCCAATGGCATTGAAGCGAGATTGCGTCAGCTCCTCGAAACGGAAAACCGTCTTGTTGTTGAGGGGATCGTCGGTACGGCAACCGATGTGCTTTACGGCTATCTCGCTGGCAGGATCAAGGGGACAGTACCTCAGCCTGGGGAGGGTGTCGCGGGGCGGCAGACTGCGGATGTATCTGCCTGGACCAGCGACTTGCTGAACGAGACGGGCTGGATGGTGCGCCAGGTGCGGGAGGTGAACATTTTCCCGGTGGACCTGATTGCAAAGCGCGGCTGTCCACTCTGCGGGAAGCCGGTCCGTGTGGCAGTCTGCTGCGGTGCCCACGCCTATCGTGTCGATGAGGAGATTCGAGAATTTCAGAGGGTCACCGCAACCGGGTACCACGCCCGCCTTTATGTCCACCAGGCGATCCCGTCCGTGATCCGGCAGTGCAGTGAGTACAGTATCGAGGTGTTATCGCCGGATCGATTCGCAAGTTATCAGCAGTCTTCGGCCGATGAGGGTGAGCTTCCTCCGCTCCAGGGAAGAATCGAGGGGCACCCCGGTTTGAATCGTTCGCTTACGGTGTAGGGAAGGATGCAACCATGAATGCTGTCACTGAGGAACGTCTCGTCAAAGCCTTTCGGATCCCGAAAAAACCGGAGGTGATCGAGGAGCAGCGTCTTGCTGTCCGGTACCACGTGGAGGCGGGGCTCGCCACCGGGGAGCGTCCGCGCCGTTTCCTCGAAGCGATGGCTGCGATCCTGAAGCATTCCAACTACGGATTCGCCCTGGATCATTTCTCGCGCGTGAGTGCGAAGTGTTCACGTTGCACGGTTGCCTGTCCAGTCTATCTCGCAACAGGCAAGGCGGAGGATATTCCCTGTAAACGGTCCGCGCTGTTGCTGGACGTCTACAAACGACACTTCACGGTGGGAGGGAAGCTGAAAGCGCGTCTCCTCGGCGATCCCGGGTTGACCGAAGAATCAATCGAGGAGATGGCCGACTCCTTCTACAACTGCACCGCCTGCCGCCGCTGTCCGAACGAGTGCCCGATGGGGATCGATCACGGTTTGATCACCCACCTCGGTCGTTACATCCTCGCGGAGATCGGCATCGCACCGCGTGCCCTGGTGGTTTCTACCCGTGAGCAATTGATCGGCGCGACCCGTAACACTTCCGCTATCCCGACCCCTGCACTGATCGATGGTCTCGAGTTTATGGAAGAGGAGATCGAGGAGACCAAGGGTGTGACAGTCAAGTTCCCCATCGATGTCCAAGGGGCGGAATATCTCTTTGTCGCGCCTGTCTCCGATTACATGATGGAAGCAGAGACCCTGATGGGCATTGCCTGTGTGCTGCACGCGACAGGTGCCTCATGGACAATCGGGACGGGCGATTACGATGCGATCAACTATGGACTCTTTTACAGCGACCACGTGCTCGAGCATGTGCTGAAGCAGATGGAAGATGAGGCGGAAAGGCTCGGTGTGCAGAAAATCCTGATCGGTGAGTGCGGCCACGCCAGCCGTTCGGCGAAGTACTTCTACAACCAGTTCGCCACACGCATGAAAAGGCCCGTCATCAATATCATGGAATACACCCACGATGCACTGAAGGCGGGGAAGCTGACATTCGATACCGGGATCATTGGTGAGAAGGTCACCTACCATGACCCCTGCAACATCGCGCGACCGGGTTGGATTGTCGAGCAGCCGCGGGAAATCATCCGTGCCTTCATCAAGGACTTTGTCGAGATGACCCCCAATCGCCGCGAGAATTTCTGTTGTGGAGGGGGTGGAGGGACGGTCTCGATCGATGAAATCCGCCCGTATCGAACCATCGTCGGTGGACGGAAAAAGGCCGAACAGATCGAGGCGACCGGCGCGAACTATGTGATCGCGCCCTGTGCCAACTGCAAGAAGCAGGTCAGGGAATTGCTCGAAGACAACGGGGTCAATTGCGAGCTGATCGGGCTGCATGATTTGATCTACAAGGCAATCATCCTTTCCGAGGACGGGATCGCATGGCACACTCCCGCCGAGGAAGAGTGGAAGCCGCCGCAAGGATGAAAAGACGGCATTCTCACTGCAGAGTAAGGTGCGACGGATTAAGCGATTGAAGATTGTCGGGCTCAGGATTGCCGGGGCAGGTAGCAGACCCGGCCGGATAGATGGGGTGCAATGTGGAGAGTTGGATTGAATTCGCAAGAGGACCGTTGTTTCGTTTGAGTTTCACCCTGATGATCCTTGGACTGCTGCGGGTGCTCTTCCTGTCTGTAACGGGTACGATTATCGCGCTGAAACGCGCTGGTGATCGTGTTGTCCCCTGGCGGGATGCCACACTCAAGACATTGCAGTGGTTGTTTCCGGTCAACCGCCTCTGGCGGGCAAGGCCGGTATACAGCACACTTTCTGTGCTGTTCCACATCGGGTTGATACTTGTCCCGCTCTTTTACGCTGCACATGTCACGCTGTTTCGTGCATCCGTGGGATTCGCCTGGCCAGTAGTGCTTCCACAGACATGTGCTCACAACCTGACCCTGCTCACTCTCGCCAGTGGGGTGTTTCTTTTTTTCGGTAGAGCCTTCGATCAACGATCCCGTGCGCTGTCGCGTCGTTCCGACTACCTCTGGCCATTACTGCTGCTGGTGCCCTTCCTGACAGGGTATCTCTGTGCAAATGTCGAACTGAGTTCGAGCGGGTATCAGTTCGCCATGCTGACTCACCTGTTGAGTGGAAACCTGATCATGTTGCTGCTGCCCTTCAGCAAGATCGCCCACTGTGCCCTGATGCCCCTGTCGCAATTTGTCAGCGCCGCAGCCTGGAAGTTCCCGAAGGGGACCGGTGATCGTGTCGCAGCCACCCTCGGAAAGAAGGAGGTGCCGGTATGAGTGGGAATCTGGGGGAGGGGATGGCGATCCTGACGGATACCACCCGCTGCATCGGTTGCCGGGAATGCGTGCTGGCCTGCAAGCAGCGCAATGGTCTCGAGGACGACAAGCCGCGTCGCTGGTCGCTGGATGACGGACTCTCCGCACGGAATTGGACGTCAATCGTCGAACGTCCGGGCGGGGAGTATGTGCGGAAGCAGTGTCGTCACTGCCTCGAACCCGCCTGTGTATCGGTCTGCCCGGTTGGCGCCTTGAGCAAGTCGGCAACCGGCGCTGTGGTGTACGATGGCGCAAAATGTATGGGTTGCCGTTACTGCATGATGGCGTGTCCCTTCGGCATCCCGCGTTATGATTGGGACAGGCCGGTGCCCTATGTCCGCAAATGTATCCTTTGCGAGCCCTGGATCCGTGAAGGCGGAAAACCCGCCTGCACCGAGGCCTGCCCGACCGAAGCGACCATCTTCGGCTCACGTACGGAGCTCCTGGCGGAGGCGAAACGGCGGATCGCCGCCGAACCGGAGAGATACATCGATCACATCTGGGGCGAAGAGGAGGTGGGAGGCACATCCATCCTGATGATCTCCAGCATCGATCTCAGCTTCCTCTCATACGGTACAAAACTGGACACGACCCCGCTTCCCGCCCGGACCAAAACCGCGATGGGTGCTGTCCCGCCAGTCTTTGTCGGCATGGCGGCGACTATGACCGGATTGCACTGGATCATCAAACGCCGCATGGCCAACAACGGGGAGCAGCACGACGACTCCCTGCGGACCTCTGAAAATGAGGGGGGTGAGGCATGAACCGGGTCCGTACGCTGAAAACCATACTCTGGACCATCACCGGCTTCGCCGCGGCGGTTGCCCTGACACGTTTCACCTTCGGGCTTGGGGCGACCACAAACTTGACCGATGCCGTCCCATGGGGATTCTGGATCGGGTTCGATGTCATGGGCGGTGTTGCCCTGGCGGCGGGTGGATTTGTCCTGACCGCGTTTGTCTACATCTTCAAACGGGATGAATTTCACCCGATCGTGCGTCCGGCGGTTCTCACGGCATTCCTCGGCTATCTCGCGGTGATTGTCGGGCTGCTTTTCGATCTGGGCCTGCCCTGGAACATCTGGCACATGATTGTCTGGTGGAATCCCCATTCGCCCCTGTTCGAGGTGGGTTGGTGTGTCATGCTTTACACCACCGTGTTGATGCTGGAGTTCATGCCGGTGCCGCTGGAAGGGCAGGCGAGGTGGGCGCGGATACGGGCCACTTTGAGTAAGCTGCGCATTCCGCTGGTGATTGTCGGGATCAGCCTCTCGACCCTGCATCAATCATCGCTGGGCACCCTGTTTACCATCATGCCCTACCGGCTGCACCCGCTCTGGTATACCCCGATTCTGCCAATCCTCTTTTTCCTTTCGGCGGTGATGCTCGGCCTCTTCATGGTCACCTTCGAGAGTGAAACGACTGCCTGGGTCTATCGTCGAAAACCGGAGACAAGCCTGCTGGCGAAGCTGAACCGTGCCACACCCTGGGTGATCGGAGTCTACCTGGCGGTTCGTTTTGTTGACCTCGCGGTTCGCGGGCAGCTTCAGTATCTCACCATCTCGCATTGGCAGACCACCATGTTCTGGATCGAAATCCTCCTCTTCATGGTGCTTCCCCTCATTCTGCTGGCACTCCCGAAGGCGAGGGGCAATTCAAAGCTGCTCTGGACCGCTTCCTGGTTGGGTGTGTTCGGTGTGGTGCTGAACAGGATCAACACTGGTGGATTGATGCACCAGGGACGTGGGCTTGAGTCCTATCTGCCTTCATGGACTGAAATAACTCTCAGTGTCGGTGTTGTTTCTGCGGCCATGCTGGTTTTCCTCTTTGCCATAGAACGATTTCACATCCTGGAAGAACGGCCGCTTGACCCGGAGAAATTGCCAGCAGAGAAACCGCAATTCGATCCGGTGGGAATGGTCTGGCTCGGATCGCCGGAAGTGGCCGCTCGAACTGGATATTCCCTCGCATTTGTCCTGGCGGCGGGGGTTGGTATGATGCTGCTGAGCGGTTCGGCGGTGCGCAGTGAGGGCTTCGAGCCGACGCCGGTCCGTGCCGCGAGGGGCGGAGATACACTGTATGTCGATGGCAACCATGACGGCTATGGCGCCTCATTCACCCATAAGCAGCATGCCGAGAGGCTCGAGGCGAAGGGCGGTTGCGCGATCTGTCACCACATGAATCTCCCGCGCGATGAGCAGACACCATGCGCCTACTGCCATAACGACCAGTATCTCCCCTCGGACGCTTTTGGACATGACTGGCATGCTTCGCCTAAGGGAGCGAACCTCTCCTGCATGACATGCCATCCCGCCGGAGACGTGCGGAGTGGCGAAACCGCCGCAGGATGCGACAAATGCCATGCGGATCTTTTCCCGGCGGGTGTGACGATCGAAGTGTCTGCGTACACCGCACCCGCCTACACCGATGCGATGCACCGTCTCTGCATTGAGTGCCACGAAGCGGAAGCTCAGGTGCTCGAGAAGGAAAACCTGCCACGCTGCGTCCACTGCCACACAGGGACTCGTGAGTATATAGATGCCGCGGCGATCGGACGATCCGTACAACCACGTCCAGGGGTGGTTTTGCCCTCGAGAGCCGGTGGAGGCAAATGATGAAGGTGTCGAACAACCCGATGTCGCAGCCTTTCGACTCGCTGCACCTGTTTGACATGCTGCCGCTTAGTGTGGCCGTTGTCGATCGGGAGTGGCAGGTTGTCGCTGCGAATCGGGCGTTCGAGGAAACCTTCGGATACTGGAAAGGGCGCGCCTGCCACGAAGCCTTTAAAAGCAAGCCGGCACGCTGCAGAAACTGCGAAGCGAAGGCGGTTTTTGAGGATGGCAGGATTCGGGTCGGGGATCACCAGGGGTTGGACCGTTTCGGCCGCGTCTGCGACTATTCGGTTCATTTCGCACCCATTCGTGATGAGTCGGGAAGCATCACCCATGTGCTGGAGATCGCAAGTGACATGACCGAAACCCGGCGCTGGAAAGCCGAATATGACCGTCTGTTCGAAAATGTTCCCTGTACGATCTCGATCCTGGACCGTGACCTGCGCGTGATACGTGCCAACAGCACACTGGAAAAGACTTACGGTCAGGCGATCGGTTTGCCCTGCTACCGGGTCTACAAGGGGCTTGCCACACCCTGCGAGAACTGTCCGGCGATGCAGACTTTCCGTGACGGTCTCGAGCATCTTTCACGTCAGTCAGGTCGAACTCCTGAAGGGAGTGAGACTCACTATGTCGTGAGCACTTCCCCCTATCGGTGGGACGCGGACGGGGTCGACCAGGTGATTGAAATATCCACGGACATCACCCAGCTCCATCTGCTGGAAACCGAATTGCAGGAGACCCACGATCTCTATTCCAGCCTGATCCGCAACGCACGTGACGGCATCCTCGCCGTAGATCGGCGCGGTGATGTGCGCATCCTGAACGATGCTGCACGTAGTCTGATAGGCTGGGACAGGTCCGAGCCACCCGATGCGACAACACTGCGCATGATGCTCCCCTCTGATTTTTTCCTGCCCGAGGGGAAGATGGATGTGGTCCCGGATCGGGAGTTCACCATCCCCACGCAAGAGGACGACGGGATCGGTGAAATCCCGGTGTTGTTCCGCGCGGTGGAATTGACAGGGGAGCAGCATTCCCTCGGACGAGCCGCGTTTCTGCAGGATTTGAGTGATCTGAGACGACTCGAAAAGGAGAAGCTCGAGAACGAGCGTCTGGCCGCTGTTGGGCAGACGGTTGCCGGGCTGGCGCATACGATCAAGAACCTGCTGATGGGCCTCGAAGGCGGCATGTACATGGTCGACACGGGGTTGAGTCGGGGCGATGGGGAACGTCTCACCCAGGGTTGGGACATGCTCCAGCGAAACTTCGAGAAGACAGCAGGCATGGTCCGTGATTTCCTCTCCTTCGCGAAGGGACGAGTGCCGAAGCTCGCGCTCATCGATCCACTGCAGCTCATTCGGGATGTGGTTGCGCTATACCGGGATACGGCGAAACGCCTCGGAGTTACCCTCACTGTCGAAGAGGGAAAATCGCTCTTTGACGCATTGCTGGACCGTGACGGGATCGAAGCCTGCCTGACCAATCTGATCAGCAATGCCATCGATGCGGTCACCCTGCAGGATCGCGCTACAGGGACTGTGACTGTGCGAGCCTATGACCTGGGAAGTGAACTCATTTTCGAGGTGGAGGATGACGGGATTGGGATGGAGAGCGAAGTCGCAAGGCAGGTGTTCACCACATTCTTCACGACAAAAGGCGGGAAAGGGACGGGGTTGGGATTGTTGACAACCCGCAAGATTGTGCAGGAGCATGGCGGCACGATCGAATTGGAAAGCGAACCGCAAAAGGGGAGTGTCTTTCGGATTCACTTGCCGCGCAGCAGGTTGGAAGCCATTGCGGCGGAACAGGCAGTGCGGGACAGCAAGGCGGAGACTTACTCGAGTGGGGGAAAGCAACGATGAACGATACAACTCAGAAACGGATCCTGGTGGTCGATGACGAGGAGGATGTGCGGCTGTACCTGACTCTCGCGCTGGAGGATGCCGGTTTCCAGGTGGAGACTGCCTGTGACGGCCAGGAAGCGCTGGAAAAGATGACCGCCAATCCGGTGGACCTGGTGTCCCTCGATCTTGTCATGCCCCGCCGTTCAGGTGCAGCGTTCTACCGCGACCTGCAGAAGAGTGCCGAGTGGCGTCACATCCCCGTTCTGATCGTCACCGGGCACGCGCGTGATGATCAGGGTCAGGCCGATTTTGAAGAGCTGACCATGTCCGGCCCCGGCATCTACCTGGAGAAACCGGTGCGGCCTGACAACTATGTCGCGGCGGTGCGGAAGCTGCTGGGGATCGAGGCTGCGGGCGAGGCAGAGAAGGGTAATGTGGCAGAGCTTCGCAGGCAGCTCGAGGAGCGGTTGAAAGATGCCGACAGCGAGGCGCTGAAGCGCGCGCTGGATGTGTTGAAACGTCAATAGCCGTCCGCCCGGTTCGGGCGGGAGGGGGGAATTGTGAGTGTCAAAAAGATGATCCTGATTGTGGAAGATGAGCCGGATGTCAGCCTCTTCCTGAAAACACTGTTGGAAGATGAGGGGTTTGAAACGGCTGTTGCTGCGAATGGTAAAGAGGGGTTTGCACAGGCAATGGCGCTCAAACCGGCCCTCATCACATTGGACATCACCATGCCGGAAGAGTCGGGGATGCGGATGTACCGGGACCTTCAGGCGGATCCAGGGTTGAAGGATATCCCGGTTGTCATTGTCACAGGTGTGTCACCCGAGTTCAAGGGGTTCATCGAGAGTCGCAGCCAGGTCCGTCCGCCGGATGCCTACTTCGAGAAACCGGTCGACCGGGAGGAGCTTGTGGCAACAGTGAAGCGGCTGGCGAATTAGAAGGTGCGCCGCGGCAGGTCACACGGCCTGCCGCATTGGGCTCGTGGAAAATCGTTAACAGCCTTTCGCGACAGTGTGATCCTGGCGAAGGCTGCCTAAGGGACTGCATTCACCCCGTGTCAACCTCAACCAGCTCGTACTGCATGGGGGTAACCACTTCCGCGCCGCCGGGACGGACGATCACCGTGTCCTCCACACCGACTCCACCATCCTCGAAAATGATCTTCGGTTCTACCGCGATCACCATCCCCTCTTCGAGGGGTTCGACAAAGGGTTTCGCCAGCACCGGCCATTCATCCAGTTCGATGCCTACGCCGTGCCCGAGGAAACGGACCCTGTCCGCCCCGCGATTCATGAAAACCTCACCAAAGCCGGCATGGTCCGCCTCCTCAACCGAAAAGGCATAGAGATCGGATGGCAAGGCACCGGGGACCATTTTTGCCAGCACGGCCCTGTGTACCTCTACACAGAAATGGTGGGCATCGATGAAACGCTGTTCGAGCTCCCCGATATAGTAGGTGCGTGTCATGTCCGTCATGTAACCGTTGTACCCGGCGGTGTGGTCGGCGATGATGGGCAGGTTCCTTCCGACCAGGTTGCCGCCTGCGCCCATGGGTGCGAGCGGATTGCGTCCCGGCTGCCCGATGGGGCCATCGAACGCAGTCGTCACCGAGGCGGATGGGCCATACGCGACCACACCTCGCGCCTCGGCATTAAAGGCGCGGGTGCGTGAGACCGCCTGGTCGCCCGCGACACGCATGGCGACATCCATCAACGCCTGCGCTTCAAACTCGAAAATCCCGTCACGTAAAATGTCACGCAGGCTTTCGAACCCGGTCGCGAGGATGGCGCCACTCCTGCGCACCTGCACCAGTTCCTCGGGGGATTTGATCGAGCGTTGACGGCGGATGTCGGGCGAAAGATCAACCGATCGCCCATCGGGCCACACCTGTGAGAGAATCATTTTATGCTGGGCGACAGGCAGGGAATCTTCCTCAAAACCAATCTGCTTCCAGGCATTGTATCCGACATGTTTCAGCGCATCGGGCAGCTTTCCCATACCCTTCACAGGCAGAGTCTCAATTGGCAGAGTGTCCGGCAGCCAGCCTGCTCCGCGCCAGGTGAAAAGCTTCGGGGCACCATGCGCCGGAATAGCGAGCGCACCCTGGAATGCCGCACCCGTGTAGTAGACCATGTCGGCACGCTGAAGCAGCAACGCACCGTCAATTCCCCTGAGCCGCACCGATTCCTGAAGTCGGACGATTCTGCGTTGCAACTCCTCACGGCTGAAAACTGCTTCTGTCATGGCGGAAACCCCTTCGTTCGACCGGCTGAGAACTACCGGGAGAGTAGACACCTCGAACGTGTGAGACAAGAGGCAGGACGAGACGTCCGCGCCGGACAGGGCTCTTTCGGGCCCAGTAAAAATTTGTCCTCTTCACGTCGTAGACTTGATTTACATTCCTCGATCCCATAGCTATTGCACCGTTGCCCACGTTGCGGCAGGGCTTTAACGAAGCGGAGACCTGCCCGAACGACCTTCCCCGCCAGTGACAGTCACCAGGATCTTGAGTTTTGGAGTGAGTGTCACCGAAAAAGGGGCGGCGTTGTAATCTGAAGAACCACGTTTCGCCAGTGACAGTCACCAAGACCTTGAGTTTTGGAGTGACTGTCACCGAAAAAGGGGCGGCGTAGTAATCTGAAGAACCACGTTGCGTCAGTGACAGTCACCAAGACCTTGAGTTCTGGAGTGACTGTCACCGAAAAAAGGACGGCGTTGTAATCTGAAGAACCACGTTGCGGCAGGTTTTTAACGAAGCGGAGACCTGCCCGAACGACCTTCCCCGCCAGTGACAGTCACCAAGACCTTGAGTTTTGGAGTGACTGTCACTCAGAGCATAATGAGGATGCAAGATGACTGTTGGCGCCTGGTTGCTGGTAGGAATCTCCACTCTTCCCTGGGTGGTCTGGGTTATCACCTACTACTTTAAAAACAGGGAGGGGAAGAAATGAATGTCACCCTGCTGATTGTCCTGCTCTATTTCGGCATTCTTCTCACCCTCGGAGTGATTGCTTCCCGTCGTACACGCACCATCGAGGATTTTTACGTGGCCGGGAAGGGGCTCGGGTTTTATGTCTCCGCCCTTTCGAGTCGGGCAACCGGCGAATCGGGATGGTTGCTGCTTGGGTTGACGGGGATGGGCTGGGCAGTGGGGGTCAACGCTTTCTGGGTGCTGCTCGGACAGATGGCAGGGGAGAGTGTGTCGTGGATGCTGATTGCGCGTCCTTTCAAACGAGCTACCGATCGTTTCCAGTCGATCACCATTCCAGATTATCTCGAATCGAGGTTCCGCGACCACCGTCACATTCTCCGCTGGATCGGTGCGCTGGTGATTGTTGTCATGGTCACCGCCTATCTGGCGGCACAGTTGACAGCGAGTGGGAAGGCCTTCCGTGACTTCCTCGGCTTTGATTTTCAGAGTGGGGTGATTCTCGGCCTGCTGATTGTCCTGTTCTACACGACCCTCGGCGGGTTTCATGCAGTCGCCTGGTCAGACCTTTTCCAGGGGCTGCTGATGCTGCTTGGCCTGATTCTTGTGCCGGTCGTGGCTGTGGCGAATCTTGGCGGACCTGCCTCGCTGATCACCAGTCTGCAGGGCGCACACCCGGAGATGCTGCGTGCATTCGGCGCGGATGGCTTCACACAGGCGGGCGTGCTCACAGCCATCGGCTTCATTTCGCCGGGACTGGGGTACCTCGGCTCACCGCAGCTCTATACGAGAATGATCGCGATCCGTTCCGAACAAGCGCTTGTGCCAGGAGCGGTTGTGGCGATCCTCTTCACCCTTTTCACAAGTGGTGGCGCGATTGTCGCCGGGATGGCGGGAAGGCTCGTCTTTCCCGACCTGCCGGACCAGGAAGCTGTTTTCCCCCTGCTCGCGGGGCAGTTGTTCGGCGTGGTGCTGACGGGCTTGTTTGTCGCGGTTGTACTGGCCGCGGTCATGTCCACCGCTGATTCGCTGTTGATCCTCGCTGTCTCAGCGGTCGTGCGGGATGTCTATCAGAAAGTGTTCCGTCCCGAGGCCGACCATCGCAGGATTTTGATGCTAAGCCGCATTCTCACAGTTGTCATCGCCGTGGTGGCACTGCTTTTCAGCCTGATGGAGATACGACTGATCTTCTGGTTTGTGTTGTTCGCCTGGGCGGGGATATCCTCGGCATTCGTGCCGGTAATCGTGCTGTCGCTCTTCTGGAGGGGGATGACCCTGAAAGGTGCGATTGCTTCGATGATCTCAGGGTTTCTGACCGCGATCATCTGGAAATTGACCCTCGGGCATCTGCTTTACGAAATGGTGCCGGCCTTCACTGTCTCGCTCTCTGCTGCAGTCGTGGTTTCGCTGCTGGATCGGCGAGGAGAGCGAGGGGACACCTCGATGCTGAGTGGCTGAACAGCTTGACCACCCCCCACAGACAGTGTACCATCCCCGCCTCGCTTCGCTAACGATGACGCTGAGCGCCTGGCTTTCAACCCGCAGCAGGCACAAGCAGAAGCGGAGTGGAAATGGTACACTGTCTGAACTCCACTGCCGGGACGGTTCTCTACTTCACCAGCAGCATCTTCTTTGTCTGGCAGAAATCGCCCGCCTCAAGCCGGTAGAAATAGACGCCGGTTGTGAGGCCTGCCCCCTCGAAGACCACCTTGTGTCCACCTGCGGCGAGGGGCTGATTCACGAGGGATGCCACTTCACGCCCCAGCAGATCGTACACAGCAAGCCTCACCCATTCACTGCTGCTAAGCTCGAAGCAGATCTCCGTTACCGGATTGAACGGGTTGGGGTAGGCATCATGCAGGGCCGTTGTGCGGGGAAGAGAGTGGTGTTCCTCCACGGCTGTCAGTGCAGGGTCGTACCAGAGGTTCCGGATGCCAGCGCTGCCCTCTGTCCGTAAAACGCCATCCTCGGCGACGACCAGGTAGTAAACTTCCATCGGCACGTCTGTGATAATCCTCGCCGACAAATCGATTGAGCATGCAGTTTCGGACGTTGTAAAGGTGGTGTCCCAGTGCATGCTCATGAGACGGAACCTGTAAAGGATATCTTCGCCTTCCGGGTCAGTGGAGGGCGTCCAGCTGAACTGCACCGCGCCAGGTCCAACTGCCGCCATCGGTTCTGGTGAAAGCACCGAAAATCCGGTTGGCGGCAGATTGACGTCGAATCCATACCCCCCAGCATCGGTGGTGTGCAGGATGGTGCCCTTTTCACCCACGATCCAGCCCTCTTCTTCATCACGGAAGTGGATCGCAGAAAGTGTTTCAAGGCTGGGACTCGCGAGCTGCGCCCAGGTTGCACCGCCGTCCAGGGTCTTCATCAACGTACCCCAGAACCCAGCGGCGTAACCGGTGAAGGCGTCGGTGAACTCCACGGATAACAGGTCCATGTTGGTCCCGCAATTGAGGTGCGTCCAGCTTGCGCCGCCATCCCATGATCTGAGCATGTTGCCGTACTCTCCAACGATGTAGCAGATCTCATCGCCAATCCAGTTGAGGGCGTAGGGATGGAAATCGAGGATCATCCGTGTTTCCCAATTTTCACCCAAATCCACACTTGTGACCAGAGCTCCGAATTCTGGCCCGAAGGTATGCAACCACATCAAGCCGAAGAGGGTGTCGCCGACAAGCTGTGCATCGATAAACTCACTTTCGAAACCAACCTCTTCCCAGACGGGGAAGTAGTTGTCAGTGATGTACTCCTCCCAGCCATTGGTCGTCTTGTGCCACTGCCCGTTATTGATGGTTGCTTTGCCAAGGGTGAGCACGGTGAGTTCGTCAAATGCGAGGACTTTGCTGTGAGTGATCATCCATCCTTCGAGGATGGTGGTCCAACTTAGCCCACCATCGCTGGTAGTCGCGAGGAAGCCTCCCGTGCCGGCGGCTGTGCCATGCTGCGCGTCCGAAAAATCGATGGAAACAAGGAACTCCATCGTCTCGAGTGAACCGTCCTGCCAGCTTCCCTCGCCGGTGGATTGCAGGAGGACTCCCGCACCTCCGCACGTTCTCAGGAGACCCTCGGTGTCATCGATGGAGAGCAGGTACTGGTTTGTCCCGGACTCTTCCTGAGTCCAGTGATCCTGCGCCATACCCGCACAGGGGGGCAGGAGCAAAACGATCGCGAGGATCGCCGAAATAAAGGGACTGCTTATCGTTTTCATCATCGTCTCCGCTTTTGGCTCCCAGGAACAATCAAAGAAGGGGTGGGCTCACGGTCCTGCAGCAAGCCTGGTCTGGAGAGCTGACCAGGTTGCGGACTGGAGCCCACGCCCATGCGGGCAGGAGCCTATTTGAGAAGGGTGACCTTCTGATAGGCGAGTGCCTGCTGTCCATCCCGTCCAGTTGCAGAGGCACGTATGAGATAGACACCGCTTGTCAAACTTCTTCCGGAATCATCCCGCCCATTCCAGACCACCTGGTGATTGCCCGCGGAAAGATCCCCTGAAAGCAAGGTGCGAACCTGGCGGCCCAGCACATCGCAGATCTCCACCTCAACCTGGCTTGCCACCGCAACACTCATCCCGATCGTGGTCGATGGGTTGAATGGGTTCGGTATGGCGCGGTGCAGTTGGAAGGCGGATGGCAGGTTTTCTGTCTCCCCGGTGGAAGAGGGGGTGTAGGCGATGGAGAGTCGGTGCGAGATTCCCGACTCGCGCAGCATGATGCCGTCCGAGGCTACCACCCGCCAGAGGATGGGGTACATCCCGGTGGTTGTGAAATAGGGCGCAAAGTCGAACGTGCAGAGTGTGTCGTCCAGGATGATCTCCTCGTAGACAATCTCTCCTCCGTCGAGGAAAAGGGTGTAGCTGACATCCTCGCCCTCCGGATCGGTCGAGCGCTGCCAGGTGAAGGTTACCTCTGTGGTGAAGAGGGTATCCTCATCTTCCGGGGTAAGGAGGTTGAACTCGGTCGGCTGCAGGTTGGTATCATCCGGGAGCAAGGTGAAGCCCGGGCTCATCCCCTGTGAAGTGATCTCGATGGTTCCGTCGGAAGCGTAGACCTGGTACATGACAAATGTCGGCTGGTTGATTTCGATCAGGTCACGGAAGTCGATGATCATCGTCGTATCTGTTGTATAGAAGTCCTCACCCAGTGGATCGCCGATGCTCAGGCGATACTCGATGGGGTCACCATCGGGATCAACCGAGGTGGTCCAGACAAAGAGAATCTCCCCGATGACCAACTCCTCACCCGAGGGAGACAGGCATTCAAACTCTCCCGGCGGATTGTTTCCCGTTCCGCCCCCAGTGCCCCCGCCATCTGTCGTGAAGAGAATCGTACCCATGTCTCCCGTGACCCAGCCGACCTCTTCGCTCACCATCTCGACCTGGGCGAGCAGCACACGCCCCCCGACCGACTGATCGATCCAATCAAAACCGCCCGTGGTAGTTTTCAGGATGGTCCCGTTCGAACCGCACACCCAACCGGTGAGGGGGTCGACAAAGCAGATATCCTGGAGTGCCTGCTCGACTCCAGTGCCCATCGGCAGCCAGTTTTCGCCGCCATTGTCGGTACGGAGGACAATTCCGTTTGCACAGGCGATATATCCAGAGAGCGGTGTAACAAAATCAATCGCGTTGGGGGAGAAGTCCGTGAAGGCCTGGGTGACCCACTCTGCGCCGAAATCGCTGCTTTGCAGCACCGCGCCGTGGGGTTCCTCATCCAAGCGAACCACGGCCGCGAGCACACCCTCCTCCTTCAGGACAACATCGACCATGCTGGTCGACTGCTCTATGCCATCCACTTCAACCTGGAACTGGTGGATTGCGTGGGTCTGCCAGCCATCTTCTGTGGCCAGCACAAGCGCCTGTGATTCATCCATGTTCTGACCGATTGCGATGATGTGGTCCGAATCGAGCATCAGTACGCCGTAATAGACCCACATCTCGTTACCGGGCACGTCAACCGGGCTCCACTCCTCGCCATTTGGCGAAGCATACACTATCCCACTGTTTCCCACAGCGACAGCTTCACCGCTCGGCAGGGTTGATACCGCGCGGAAAGAGCCGAACAATTCAAGGCTATGATCGGTCCAGGTCGTTCCATCGGTGGTTTTCATGATGGTACCGAGCCCACCAACTGCGAGTGCGTTGGTTTCTGGTTGTGTAGAGATGCCGAGGATTGGCCAGAGACAGTGGTTTTCCACCGGCTCCCATCCTTCCGCAAAAAGCAGGGAGGGAATCAGCATCCCGATCAAGCTCAATTTTCTCAACATGTTCTTGCCTTTCATCTTCCAGTCTCCAGTGCCAGGTAACGGATGTTATCTGCACTCCAGGGCAATGCCCAGTCTGCCCGTGCCCACCGGCACAGGAGGTGGCCGGCCACGAGTTTTCACCCGTGACCGGCCGGCATGCGCAAGACTACTTCAGGAGGTGCAGTTTGCGGGTGGCTGTGAATGGTGCGTTGTCTTCCCCGACAGCCTGGAAGTGCAGGATGTACACGCCGCTGGCGAGGGGTTTGCCGGTGTCGCTGTGGCCATCCCAGACGATTTGGTATCGTCCCGGGGCCTGCCTTCCCGGGCTCAGGGAACACACGGCTCGTCCCATGATGTCAAAGACCTGTACCCGGACATCAGAGTGACGCGGGATGGTGTAGTGGATCGAAGTGGATGGGTTGAAGGGGTTTGGCCAGGGGGCATCCAGTTCAAATTCGCCAGGAAGCTCCGACTGCTCCACCGAGCTGGTGCTGTGATAGAGAAAGAAATTGTTAAAAAACCTGCAGACACGGTAGTTTCCAGTGCCGTCGAAGGCGATGACACCCCAGTAAAATTCAACTGCCGGCAGGTCGGTGGGCAGGGAGATGTTGCTCAGGTCGAAGGTGATCTGCGACTCAGGGATATCTTCGAAGGTCTGGTCATAGATCATGTTGAAACGATCCCAGATACGGAACCAGTAGGTGATCGGATCACCGTCCGGATCGTACGCGTCCTCCCAATCGAAAGTGACCGGCTCCTGGTAGAGGTTTGTGCTGTCAATGGGCGCAATCAATTCGAAGTACTCCGGACGATAGTTGACCGCTCCGCCGGCGTCTGTCGTGTGGAACATGATGCCGTCCATCCCGCCGATCCAACCCTCGTCGTTTGAGATCATGTCGATGGCGCGATTCCAGTTGTAGGTGACACTGACCTGCGGACCCCACGTCTCGCCGCCGTCATGAGTGACGTAGTTGAGTCCGCCGGACCCGACCACCCACCCGGTGTTTTCGCTGATGAAGGTGATGTCCTCGAGGAACTCCATGAGTCCGAGGTCATAGAGGCCCCAGTTTTCTCCTCCATCCTGAGTACGCCAGATTTGTCCCTCGTTGCAGGCGGCAAAACCGGTGCTCAGCGATGTGAAGAATATCTTGTTCGCGCAGATCGCAAAATCTGTAAGCAGGACACGATCGCAGGTTTCCCAGCCATCCGTGGTTTTGAACACCACTCCGTGCATCGCCCAGCCTTCTTCCGGCGGATCACCGATCAACGATCGCATGAATTCGTTGCCGCTGGCGTAACCATTCATGCGATCGATCATGTGGACATCCATGAAGTTGATCGAAGGACCGTCCTCTTCGCCGACGAAGGTGTGGTAGCTCACCGTTTCCCAGCAATCATCGGTCACCATCACATAAGCAGGTGAGTCGAGGTTGAGATCACACCAGCCGACAGCGACCGCGGTTTCCGCTGAGAGCCATTGCACCTCGTTGATGTGGGCGGTGGAATCCATCGAGACATTGGTCCAGCTTTCCCCGCCATCGGTTGTGAACCAGACTCCACCCGCATACGCTGCGATCGCTCCGATGTTCTCGTCCCAGAACGCGACATCGGTCAATGAGTAAGAGTTGTCGATCCCTGTCGGGATGAACTGCCAGGTCTGACCGCCATCGACTGTTTTCATGGCTTCAGATGTGAAACTGCCGACCACCCAGCCGAGGTCGCTGTTGATGAAGTCGACGCTGTTGATCCAGTTGTTCCAGTAGGTGTCGACCCTTTCCCAGATTGCCCAGGCATTGCCGCTCATCAGCAGCACCGCGAGAGTCGCCCAGACCAGTACACTTTTACCAGGATTGCCGTTCATGTTTTCCTCATCGCTTCTTCGAAGAAAGTGCCGTCGGAATGACCGTCTCCGACGATCCCCTTCGGTTGTATCCTGCCCGCAGGACACACATTCCGGCTGAAAAATTCCGTTCTGAGGCAGCGAGTTTGCGTAAATCTTCACAAACTCGTTTCCGCATGTCACCCTGCTCTGCCGTTGCACCCGGTCCGTTTCTCACACTGTGAACGGATGGGTTGGTGTCAGCCTGTTGGTGTTACCGACTCACTGATAGAGGATTCATCTTGTAGCGGGGTTGGTTCTGCCGGCTCTTTCGTACTCTCGATGCTGTTCCACTCCTCCGGGGTATAGCTTTGCTCCCACAGGGTGTTGAACAGGATCGTACATCCTGTGACAAACCCGGGGTCCTCGACAATCAGCATGGTGAAGTCGCCCGAATCCCGTCCCTTGATCGATGGCAGGGCAAGCATCACCTTGCGGCGATCGAAGATGAACATCTTCAACGGCAGGTCGGGGTGGACACGAGGTTCCTCGCCCTCATCCCGTGACCGCTGAAGGTGACCGTACAACCAGGACCAGTGCTTACCCTCAAGCATGTAGATGGTCTTCAGCACCACCCCACGATTCAGCACATCCTTGACAACCACCTCCTGCTCGGCCAGGAGTTTCTCGTTGACACAGGCGTATGGTGAACGATTGAAGGTGAGGACTTCCTGTGTGGCTTCCGTGTTCAACTTGATGTAAAACTGGTGGACCTGTTCAGCGCTTCGGATGATTTCGAGTTGATCGAGGGAGGGGTCCAGCTCCACCTGGTGCTGAAAGATGGTTTCCAGCTCTCCGAAGAGGGATTCGGCGGACAGACGGCGCTCGACATGGCTGCGTTCCCAGACGCTGAGCAGGGTATCTTTCAAACGGGAGGGACGGACTGCGGTGTAGTACTTGTTCCTGCCGGCGCTTCTCTCCTGGCAGAAGCCACGTGCGACCATGGACTGCAGGGATTCGTATATCTTGGTTCGCGGCACCCCTGACAGGCGATGCAGGTCGGGCGCGGTGAACTCCGGCTTGGTCAGGAGCGCGAGGTAGAGCTTTGCCTCACGTTCTGTCATGCCGAAGTCTATCAGTTTGTCGATCGCCGCGCCATCGAGCAGCATCGTTGACTTCCCCCGTTGTCACACATGAGACCACATAACCCCTCCCGGGGTTACAGGAGTGTAGTACTGGGGAGAGCCATTGTCAAGATGTCACCCCCGCAGGGGTGACATTGTGCTCCGCCGAGCTTTATCCTGGCTATAACCGAAGTTTAATCAAGACCTGCACTTGCAAGCAGGAGCAGTGAGTCGGGGAATGGCTCTCTTCTTGGCTCCTTTTCCTCCTCGGAAACAGCGAAGCATCATCTTGGTCATCAGTGTCTCTCGCAGTATCGAGGTGGGTCGGGAAGGATGTGTTCAGACGATAGTCATGCGGTAGGCCCGCATGTATATTGCCCGCTGTACTCGAGAGGGTTCATGTCCGATGGAAAACCTTGATTTCATCGATCTCATTCTGTTGCTGGCGGCGGCGCAGAGCCTCTTCCTCACCTTATTCCTGCTGCATCGCCACAGCAAACCCGTACCGAATCGTTTCCTGATCCTGCTCATCTTCAGCTACTCGGTGATCCTGAGCGAGATGGTGCTTGAGGAAATGGGGTTCTGGGACACGCGCCGTTACCTGGTGCCAATTATCCTCGGCATCGTGTTTATCATGGTGCCTACCCACTATTATTACGCCCTTCACCTCTCACGTCCCGACCGACCACTGCGCGCGACTGACCTGCTCCATCTTTTGCCCTTCGCGATCCTGCAGTGCTGGCAACTCGGCGGCCTGCTTCTTGGACATGATTCACTGCAGGAGTACTTCGCCCCCTCCCTCGGCGGGATCACGCTTTTTAACGCCGCATTGCTGACCTACAGCCTTGTCTATATGGCGTTGACACTGGTTCGTTTGCGCAGACACGAGGTGAAAAGTCGCCATTATCTTTCGAACCTGGGACGGTCTCACTTTCGCTGGCTGGTGAACCTGACATGGCTCACCATAACAATTTTGCTGGTCTTCACTCTCGAAAACCTGTTGCTCCTGAGGGGTATTGAGATCTCCTTTGAGTTCACCCTGACCTCCCTGCTTGTCGCGGTGTTTGTCTATGCCATCAGCTACCAGGTGCTGCTCCATCCCGAAGTGCTGGTGATCCCCGCCGCGGAAACCGGGCATCCGCAGAGTGAGGAGTACGAGGAAGAGCGGCTGGAAACGAGACAAATTCCCGCAGCCGAACGGTACCAGAAATCAGGTTTGTCGACCGAACGGGCTGAAGAAATCCGGCAGCAGTTGTTGGTGGCGATGGAGAGCGAGAAACTGTACCGTGACCCGGACCTCACCCTGCGAACCCTGGCGCACCATTTGAACGTCACCCCGCACAACCTCTCGGAAGTAATCAACCTCACTCTGAAAAGGAACTTCTTCGATCTCATCAATCAATACAGGGTCGACCAGATGAAGAATGATCTGCTCGACCCTGCCAAAGAGCATCTCAAACTGCTCGCGCTCGCCTATGATGCCGGGTTCAGCTCGAAATCCACCTTCAACCTTCTCTTTAAAAAGCATGCTGGAATGACACCCACCGAGTACAGACAGAGAAACAAGTGAAGGATTTCAGGTTCTACGGAAGAACGGGCGCATTGCTCACTCTCAGGTTATTCTCGGTTTCGAAGGTCATTGCCTTTTCAACAGACAGCCCACTCCGCATCGCTGAAAACCTGCTGCAACGCTGGGACGACCAGCCCCGCGAGTGACTGTCACCAAGACCTTGAGTTTTGGAGTGACTGTCACCAAGACCTTGAGTTTTGGAGTGACTGTCACTCAGAGCGTGGCAGCTCGAGGTGCGACAGTGTTCGGGCAGATCCGAAGAGCTGCCGCAACGCCGAAATAAATCAAGTGCTTCCAGGGAATTGTCGGAGGTTCCTGCCAGAACGCTGCAACAGTGGATCGATTCGTCTCCCAGTGATTCCTGTCCATATAATCCCCAGCTGATAGTGCGAACCGCTGGGACTGGACCTGTTCCTATCTCCGGCATGTCCGATCCCACGGGTCCGGGCGCAACCGAGATGCTCGACACGTAAGCTTCGACCGTTTAGCCACATCTGGATGATGGCGACCAACTTCCATTCAGGAACTACCATGAACGGTCATACGGCAACCATCCGCTCGACACGTGCTCGTCTCGCGCGATTTGTGCCAACGCTCCTTCTTCCTGCGGTCATACTCTACACACTCCTGGCGAGTCAGGACACCTTTGCCGCTGACGATCGTCTCGGCGCGATGCACGGTCAGGTGCTGCATGCGGTGACACGTGAACCCATCCCCCTTGCGAATCTATTTCTGCCCGGGACGACTCGTGGCGCGGCGTGCGATCTCGACGGCCAGTTCAGCCTGCGCCAGCTCGAACCAGGCACCTATTCACTCCAGGTTTCCGCGTTGGGGTACCACTCACGCACTTTGTTCGACATTCCAGTCGTACCTGGTCGATCACGGGAGGTGATCATCCTGCTCGAACCCTCCGTGATGGAGGCGGAGGAGGTGACTGTCACCAGCAGCCGGTATCAACCAACCTCGCCCGACCTGCCCACCTCGGCACGCAACCTGCGTTACGAAGAAGTTCGTCGCGCACCGGGAGGACTTGAGGATGTGCAACGCACCATCCAGGCGCTGCCGGGGGTGGTGACGGCCAATGACCAGGACAACGCCGTCATCGTACGTGGCGGCGCACCCGACGAGAACCTGATGATCCTTGACGGCATCGAAGTGGACAACACCAACCATCTCACCATTGGTGATGAGGTCAAGGGGAATGGCGGGCCGATCAATGCGCTCTCCACAGAATTTCTGCGGGATGTCACCTTTGCTTCGGGTGGCTTTTCAGCACGTTACGGCGACCGGCTGTCCTCCGTGCTGGTCTTGGACCTGCGTGAAGGGAACCGTGAGCGATATGCTGGCGCTGCAGACCTGAACATGGCCGGAGCGGGTGGATTTCTGGAGGGGCCACTCCACCGCGGACGTGGCAGCTTTTTGTTCACCGCGCACCGATCCTACCTCTCGCTGCTCCCACCGGAGGATTTCGGAGTGTCGAGTTGGCCAGACTATTGGAACAGCCAACTCAAAATCACTTACGACCTTACGCCAAAGCACAGCATGACAATCAATGCACTTGTGCTGAGAGACTGGATCGAGGACCTGGAGGCGGAGCCCGAGCCCGGTGACGATTTTGCTGAGGGAGTGATACTCGAAACAGGAAGGGTAGTTGTCGGTGCGCGTCTGCGCAGCCTCTGGTCGAGTGGCTTCTCGGACATCATCCTTGCACGCAGCGAGGCGAGGTCAGAGTGGGAGTATTACGATATCGTAGAAAAAGAGAATGTGCGGGATATTCTGCTGACGGCAAGCAACAGGCGCGGAACGGTCCAGGATCAGCTTCACTTTCACTGGAATGGACGTGCCGCACGTTCTGACTCCTGGGCCGCAGGGATCAGTATCAAACCGATCGGGTATGAGTATCGCTTCTTCGCTAAAGGCGACACTCTGCTTTACGATGACGGTGTACTCGGAGGTGGCGCGGATGCATTGCCCGACACATTTGTCTACGATGACCAGATCGAGAACGTCCTCGAAAACGGGTTGAAATTCGCTGGATACCTGCAATACAGCTGGCAGACAACGCCTGATTTAACCTTCACGCTTGGCGTGCGTCACGATGGGTTCAGCTACTCGGAGCAGAGTGTGACCGCACCGCGACTCTCGATGAGCTGGGCTTTCTTGCCGCGATGGACTTTCAGCCTTGCAGGAGGCGGATATGCCCAGGCGCATGACCCTTCTGTCTATATGAACCAAGCCGGGCGGACGCACAATCGGCTACTTCCCCACGCTTTCGCTTCACAAGCGGTCGCCGGGCTGGTGTTCCAACCTCGCACATCCTCACTTTTCTCCGTCGAGTTCTTCCACAAGGAGTACCGCAACCTGCTGGTGAGCGAGCAGGATGTGGTAAGGACTGAGACCGGCGATAGACGTTTCCGAAGCGATCGCTGGCTGGCTGAGGGGAAACGTGTCGCAGATGGGTTTGAACTGTTTGCGCAACAGAAGATGGCAGACCGCTGGTATGGCACCTTGAGCTACTCCTTTGGCAAGGCTGAGGCGAGGGATGCGGCCTTCGGAAGCTATCCCTCTGACTTCGATTACCGTCATGTCCTCACCCTGATGGCTGGTTATTCGACTTCGTTGATCACACATGACAGATACCAGCGCATCCTCACTTCACCGGTCGGTTGGTGGCTCTGGCTGCTGCCAATGAATGGGGATGAAGTTCTCCTCTCGACACGCTATCGCCTGATGAGCGGCAGACCCTACACGCCGCAGGTCTGGTACGGCGAGGGAGTCGCTTCACCGGAGCCGCTTTACCAGGGACACTGGGAGGAGGGGGAACACAACAGCGCGAGGTATCCTGCGTACAGTCGCTGGGATGTTCGGGCTGACAGCAGGCACTATTTCAAGCGAAGTGCGCTCGTCTATTTCCTGGAAGTGCAGAATGTGGATGACCGCAGCAATGTCGCGGAATACTTGTACAAAGAGCAGGGCAATCGTGAGACGATTACCCAGTTCCGTCAATTCTACGTGCTCGGTTTGCGATACGAGTTCTGAGGGTCTCTTTGCCGACTGGTGTGGGCTGAAATTGGTGTAGCGTTTCAAGCTCGGGTTGATGCGCGGACAACCTGTTTACCGCCTGGCAGGCGGCCGAGAATCTCCAGCTATCCCACATCCAGCCAATCTGCTTTGCGCAACGCTGTCCTCTCAAATTCAGTCCGCACTTTCGGCAGGTGCTTCAACTCGGGGTCATCGGTAATGAGATCATCAGCCGCGTGCCGTGCCCTCAGCAGCAGTTGCTGATCCTCAACCAGGTCTGCGAACCGGAGGGGTGGAATCCCCGATTGCTTGACTCCGAACATATCTCCGGCGCCACGGATCCGCAGATCTTCCTCTGCGACAAGGAAACCGTCGATCGTGTTGACCAGGCAACGGATTCGGGCACGCGCGGTTTCACCCACGGGTGGATAAGCGATCAGGTAGCAACGTGAATCACGTCCGCCTCGACCAACCCGTCCGCGCAGCTGATGCAATTGGGAGAGGCCGAATCGTTCGGAGTGCTCGACAATCATCTCGGTCGCTTCCGGCACGTCGATGCCCACTTCGATGACCGTCGTCGATACGAGAACCGGTGTCTTGCCCGATGCGAAGGCCTGCATCGCCTCAGCCTTTTCCTCAACCTTCATCCGCCCATGCAGCAGGCCGACATTCAGGCCCTTGAAAGGCCCGCGTAACAGTTGCTCACGTCCCTCCTCCGCCGCTTTCAAGTCCTCCAGCTTATCCGATTCCGTAACAAGGGGGAAAACGACATAGGCGCGGGCACCCTGGTCGAGACGTTCCCGCACTTCCAGGTATACTTTGTCACGATCATGCTCGCCGTTGATCGCGATTGTGCGGATACTCCCACGTCCCGGCGGCATCTCGTCAAGACGACTCACTTCCAGGTCGCCGTACAGGGTCAGTGCAAGGGATCGCGGGATGGGGGTTGCGGTCATGACGAGAACATCGGGGCGGACCTGGCTGCCGGGGTCCATCAGCTTGAGACGTTGGGCGACACCAAAGCGATGTTGCTCGTCGATCACGGTCACGCCGAGGTTGTTCAGTTCGACCGCATCCTGGATCAAGGCATGGGTGCCGATGATGATCGTGGGTCGGCCGCTGGCGATCTGGGCAAGACGTTCACGCCGTTCGGCAGCGCGACCGCTGCCTGTGTGCAGCACCACCGGCACACCAAGGTCTTCCAGCAGGCGTCGGCTGGTGAGGTAATGCTGCTCGGCGAGGATTTCTGTCGGCACCATCAGCGCAGCCTGGTGGCCGTTCTCGACAGCGATGGTCATTGCGATCAACGCGATGATGGTTTTACCCGATCCAACATCTCCCTGCAGCAGTCGGCTCATGGGGGTAGGCTGCTTCATGTCCGACCAGATTTCACGCATGACACGTTTCTGTGCGGCGGTCAGCTCAAAAGGCAGCTTCTTTTCGATCAGTTCCCGTGTGGTCTCTCCCACCTTTGAATAGGCGATCCCCTTGGATTTGTGACGGTTGTAGCGCCGGGTCCAGGCCCAGAGGAGCTGGAGCATCATCAGCTCGTCCATTTTCAGACGTTTCAAACCCGCCTGATACTGCGCTTCCGAACGGGGCCGGTGGACCGCTTCGAGGGCTTCCCGCAATGGGATGATGTCAAGTTTCTTAAGCCACTCATCATCCCAGATTTCATCGACACGGGGGAGGTACTCGCCAATGAGGCGGTCCATCAGGTTGCGCAGCCCGCGTGAGTCGAGTCCCGCTTTTTCGAAATCGGCGCCGCCGGGGTAGAGGGCGATCCAACGTCCCTGCCCTTTTGAGAGGTCCTCGTACTCACCCCGTGCGAGGTTGGTCACCTCAGGATGGGCCATTTGGAGCTGGAAACGGAACCGGGTGACCTTGCCGGAGAATGCGGCAGTCAGGCCTGGTTTAATCCACCGTTTGATCTGGTTCGTTCGCTGGAACCAGATCAGGACCAGGGTGCCGGTTTCATCCTCGAGAGCGGCTTCGTATCGCACTTTGCCGCCGCGCATTTTCATTTCACGCGCCTCGGTGATGGTTCCCATCACCGTCACCTCTTGCTCCTCATCCCCACGTAACATGCCGATGGGCTGGGCCTTTGTGCGGTCCAGGTAGCGGCGTGGAATGTAGTAAAGCAGTTCGCGTAGGGTGCGGACTCCAGCCTTCTCGAATGCCGCGGCTTTCTCATCTCCGATCCCGCGAATGAACTGGACCGGCAGTTCGAGGGGCGCCTTCTTCTCACTTGGAGACTTCAGTTGATCCTCACACGGTAGGTCAGTGTCATCGTCTGATTCGCCGGGATGGTCAGTGTCCACTCATTGATCCAGGCATCCTTTTTCACGCCCTTGTGGCTTTCTTCGAGGATCGACCAGTCACCACCAAAGCGGTCACGGACATCCACCTGCACGGCCTCATCCTTCCGGTTGCGCACTTCCACAGAGTTGGTCTCCTCTCGTGTCGATCCGGACATGCGCCAGAAATCGGTTCGTGACTTCTCCGCGACGACATCGAATGCATTGCCGGCCTGCAGGGTAACCTTCTCATCTTTCGGTGTGTGCTGGATGCGATCTTCGCCGATGAACTGCAGGCTACCATCGCTGTCCGCCTTGTAGAGCCTCACTTTACCGGCTGGCAGGGGGATCCCAAGCTCATTCTCCTTCGAGTTGATAAATTCGAGGCTGACCTGCACCTTATCGCTGCCACGCCACCCCTCGAAGCCGTATCGTTTCTTCACCGCGGCCTTTGCGGGCTCGATCAAACGGATCTGCTTGACCTGATTGTCCAGAATGGTCACCCTCCTCGGCAGGGTGTAGAGGTGGTACTCGAAGAAGCTCTTCTCTTCAAAGCCGCCTTCTGCCATGCCATCCATCGCGAGGGTCCGCATCATGTCGCCACCCTTGAAGGCAGCAGGCTGAAGCACGCGAACATCACCCGCCATCAGCTTCAGGAGAGCATCCAGGTAGTTCGCGCCGCTTCGATTCGTGATCTGAACCCAGCCAGAAAGTTCAAGCCCGCGATCCTCTTCATCGACCACTGCCACGTAACTCGCCTCCCAACCAATGTCGCGGGTCAGATAATTCAGCTCGGAAGACACATCTCCCTGCCGTTTTGAATTGAGCAGCCAGCGCAGGGTGGGTTTGATGATCAAGCCCTCCGGCAGCTCCGGGAAACGAATCGACTGGATCGCGGAACTGTCGATGAGCCGCACCTCGCCATCCCGGTCTTCGACAATCACCGCTCCCTGCACGGAGAGCAGTCTTCCACGGACCGTCTCGTTTTCCATCTGAACGTCGATCACCTCGCCGAGGTAGCGTTTCATCAGGGCTTCACGTCCCACCAGGTCGAACTCGAAGTTCTGCTCGAGGACAGAAACTTCCTGCGCGCTGAATCGAACTGAAGTCGGGTCGATAGCAGCGGCGACACCATCGAACGAGAAAACCTGCACGCCCTGAACCAGCGGCAGTGTGCGTAATTCACGAACAAGTGCGAGGTTCTGGTTGTAAATGGTGATCGAAAGGTCTGGCTCGGCAGCGGTGAGCGGTGCAGCCGTTACAGCGGCGAGGAGCAGGCAGGCGATTCTCTTCATGGCGACTCCGGGCGGGATGTTGGGCGATTTTTCATGCAACGAGGCTAAGGTAATGGTCGTGAGGGAGGATTACCAGCAGGTACTCATGAGTTGTGACCTTCCGGGGTAAAAGTTCAGAGAGTACTACACAACACATGCTGAGTGGTATTCCATTGGCAACATGCACTGCACACGGTTTGACCGCCTGGAATTGTCGAGGGCGGAGTGCGATCCCTGCGGCCGGTCCTTTACGTATTCCACTCTGTTCGCAGCAGTCCGAAATGGATCAGGTCGAATCGTTGCCCGTCCCGCTCCACCGCTTCACGCAAGACACCCTCGCGCACAAACCCGAATTTGTCGTAGAGCTTGATCGCGGAAGTATTGTAGGAGATCACCTGGAGCTGGATGCGGTGGAAGTTCAACTCGTTGAAAATGTAGGTGAGGAACAGCTCCATAGCTTCGGAAGCGTACCCTTTTCCCCAAACCGATCGTTCGCCGAGGCCGATGTACATGTAGGCGACACGATTCTGCCACTCGATATCCTCAATGCCGACGAGGCCGAGCAGGGTCTTGCCATCTGCTGAACGAATCGCGAAACCGATCTCTTCCCAGGGATTGTCCTCGCCGATGTACTGAGTGGCGGCGGATGCCACAGTGCGGGGGAGTGCTGCTTTTGAGTCCCAATGACGGACAAACTCGCTATCGCTGAACCAGCTTGCGAGGGTCTCGGCGTCCTCCGGGACAAGCGCCGTGAGACGTATCCGTTCGCCCTGGAATATTTCCTTCATCAATTCTCCTGCCCCTGCCCAGGGCTGACCGGGAAACCTGGGCCGACGGCCAACCCGGGTTCAGTACAATTACAAGGCGATGGTGCGCGAATGTCCGGCTATTTCAGCAGAACCAGCTTTCGAGTCTGCCGCTCACCGTCCGTGTTCAGTTGGAGGAAATATACACCGGAGGAGAGGGAGCCAGCGAGAGAATTCTCGCTGTTCAAGATTACCTGATGCTGCCCTGCCGCCTGAATGCCCCGCACCAGTTCCGCCACCTGGCGACCCCGCAGATCGAACAGGCGCAAGGTCACCTCACGAGTGTCGGGCAAGTCATAACGAATGACAGTGCTTGCGTTAAACGGGTTCGGGCTGGGCGCATGTAGTGCAAACTGGAAGGGATGGCTGGTCTCGGGAGCGGATAGTGCGATTCCACCATCTTGACCCTGGACTGGCCTGAAATGGAAGAGGCGAACGTCGCGGACCCCTTCATCTTCACCAAATGGCAGGGCAACCAGTGCATAACCATCTGAAAGTTGCCACGCCCACCTGTCGGGGAATTCGGGATTCTCTACAGTCCACTGAATGGCGGCATCACGGTCTTCTCCCACATTACGATTGAGCCGATCAAGGTATATGGGCAGAAGTGTAAGGGATGTTTCAGGATCCTGGGGACGAGCGACTACCAGGAAGAGAGTTTTCCAGTCAGTCTCCTTATCGCGAAGGACCTGAAGCGCATCATAGTAGTCAGGGTTCCAGGGGGTTACACCGATACTGTTCCCAGATGATGATCCATCCCCGTTAATCCTGAAATTCTGGGAGATGACTCGTTTTGACTCGATGTTCGGCAATGAGTACAGCATAAAATAATTGATTTTATGTTCTTCAATAGCGTGAATACCATCAATTCCACCGATTTCGTAGATGGAGGAGGGGATGAAGAATAGGCCAAACCAATTTCCATTCTCTAAAACTCGGTGCACGTTCGTCAAATCATCATGGGTGTAAAATGCCCAGTAACCGCCTGAGTATCCCGGAAACAGTTGAAGTTTTCCGCCCGGAACATGATATGCACCTAAAGCGTCGGGCGAGAGAAACATCTGGCTGCCATCTGCAAACAGACGCTGCTGGTAAAGAGTATGCCCATTACCTCCCGGGTACCAGACAATCCAGGCCCCATCGGAATCGTCGGTGAGAATCGCAGCACTTGCGCCTTCCAGATTCACCTGGTCGATTAAAATCGGCTGGTCGGTGACAGGATCGCCCGTCCCGGTCACTCCAACCAAAAACAGCTCTCCTCTCGAAGAGATAAATGCGTACCAGAAGCCGCCATCGCTGCGGGGTGCCATACGAACCACCGCCGGGTCGGTAGCAGGGAGGAGCTGGTTGGGATAGAGTTGGGTCACCGGCGACTGGACTGCTGCGGCGATCGTATTCCACTCATAGGTCCACACACCTGACTGACCCAGATCCGATTCGATCGTGTAGAGGATGGTGAAGGGCTCCGCGCCGTCCCAACTCACAGCCAGACGTCGGAAATTCTCGGTCATGCTGAGCCGGAGTGCCACGCCGGGTGCATCGAACAGAAACTCACCGGATGCGTCCACATGCTGAATGCAGGTGGCGATCCCCATTTCGAGCCGGTGGTCGTAAACAATCCACGCACCTCCCGCCTGATCCGGGAAGACTTCGAGCGAGTTTGTCTGCCAGGGGGAAAGGGGAAGCCCTGCTGGTGACCACTCTGCTGTTGACAAGAGTGGGAAAAGAAGCATGACAATGAGGAACAACCAGACTTGCTTTTTCATAGTGCCTCCCACCGGGTGCTGGGACAGTCCTGACCCCAGCGAATGTCCATCAACGGGCGACGTCTGTCGAAGAATGTACCCACATTCCGATGCAAATACAGCGAAGAACGGTCTGATTCTCAGAGAAAATACGAGAATGCACGAACCGAAGTGTAGATGAAACGGTCCAGTCAGCAGAAAGCCTTACGGCGAGCTTGTGCAGAGGAGCCTTGCGTTGTGCTCCGCGATCTGTGCCGACTCAGCTCAAATCCGCCAGATGCACAGCAAGTTTAGCCTTGTCCGCTTCGTAAGCAGCGAGTTTGGCATGTTCTGTTGCGACCAACTCTTCGGGGGCATTGGCAACAAACTTCTCATTCGCCAGTTTTTTCTGCTGCCCTGCGATCAGGCCATCCAACTTGCCAATCTCTTTGCGGAGACGATCCCTTTCTGCGCCGAGGTCGATCAGTCCTTCAAGGGGAATGTACACTTCGCGTCCCTCGACCAGTGTGGAGGCGGAAGTGCTCGGTTTCGAGTCGATGATGATCACCTCGCCCTCGATACGAGCCAGTCTGCGGATCGTGTTCCACTCACGATTGATCAGTGAAAGCCGTGGTTCCCCCGTCGGAACCACCAGCCGGGCTTCCTTCGCCGGTGACACCTGCAGCTCCCCGCGTACGTTGCGAATCGCGCCCACCAATTCCTGCACATAGCCGAATTCGTCAACAGCCGTGCGATCGATCGACCGCTCCTCAGCGCTCGGGTAGGGGCTGAGGGCAATCGTTTCGGGCTGTCTCTCCGCCCATTGCACGCCCAGCATCGACCGCATGGCCTGGAAAATCTCCTCCGTGATAAAGGGCATGAAGGGGTGCAGGAGTCGAATGATCTCGTAGTAAGTTTCGAGGGCGAAACGCAAGGTCTGCGCGGCTTTTGATGGGTCGGCGTCATCGGCGATACGCGGCTTGATAGCCTCGATGTACCAGTCGCAGTAGTCGTTCCAGATGAAACGGTAAAGCTCCAGTAAAGCGTCATCGAGACGGAACTGCTCGATCTTCTCTTCGACCAGTTTGGCAGTCTCGATCAACCTTCCCTCGATCCAGCGGTCCTCAAGTTCGACCGGCTTCGACTCTGCGGTGGGGACACCGCTCAGGTCACGCAGCGCGAGGAAACGGAAGCTGTTCCAGAGCTTGTTCGCGAAATTTCGCCCCATCTCGAAACGGCTTGGATCAAGGCGGATGTCTTGCCCAGGGCTGTTGAGGACGGTGAGGCAGTAACGGACCGCGTCCGCGCCGTACTGGTCGATCATGTCGAGCGGATCGATCCCATTGCCGAGCGACTTCGACATCCAGCGACCCTGCTTGTCCTTGATCATCCCGGTGATGTAGACCGTTTTGAAGGGGATCTCGCCGGTGAAGTGCAGCGAGGCCATGATCATCCTGGCGATCCAGAAAAAGATGATGTCGTACCCGCTGACCAGCACATCGGTCGGGTGGTAATGCAGCAGATCGGCGGTCGTTTTCGGCCAGCCAAGAGTCGAAAAGGTGAAAAGCCAACTGCTGAACCAGGTGTCGAGCACGTCATCGTCCTGGCGCAGCCTTTCTGAGCCACAGACCGAACAGCGGGTGGGTGTGTCAACACTCACCTCGACATGGCTGCAATCGAGGCAATACCAGGCCGGGATACGGTGCCCCCACCAGAGTTGACGGCTGATGCACCAGTCACGGATGTTCTCCATCCACTGGAAATAGACATTTTCCCAGCGTTGGGGGACAAACTTGATCTGTCCGCTGCGGACTGCCTCGATGGCTGGACCGGCGAGGGGTTTCATCTTCAGGAACCACTGCGTGGAGAGGTAGGGCTCGATCGGCACCTTGGTGCGTGAGCAATATCCAACCGAGTGCGTATAGTCCTCGATACGGATCATCAGGTTCTCCGCCTCGAGGTCTGCGATGATCCGCTCACGTGCGGCGAAACGATCCAGGCCGACATACTTCAATGGTGCAGGCGAACAGATTTTCGCTGTTTCGTCCAGGATGACCAGCATCTCGAGGTCGTGGCGTTTGCCCACCTCGAAATCGTTCGGATCGTGCGCCGGGGTGACCTTTACCGCCCCTGTGCCAAATTCCGGGTCCACGTATTCATCTGCGATCACCGGGATGCTGCGACCGGTGAGCGGCAGGATTACCTCGCTGCCGATCAGGTGGATATAGCGTTTGTCCTCGGGATGAACCATCACCGCGACATCGCCAAGCATTGTTTCCGGACGGGTGGTAGCGACAACCACTCCCTCTCCACCATCTTTGCCGGGGTAACGAATGTGATAGAGCTTTCCCTGGACCTCCTGGAAATCGACCTCCTCATCGGAAATCGCGGACTGCAACTCCGGTGACCAGTTTACGATGTACGGGCCACGGTAAATCAAACCTTCCCTGTGCAGACGGACAAAGACTTCGCGCACCGCCTGCGACATACCCTCGTCAAGGGTGAACCGTTCACGGCTCCAGTCGGCGGAGTCACCCAATGCCATTTTCTGACGAGTGATGGTGTCGCGGTTCCGTTCGACAAACTCCCAGACACGTTCAATGAAACGGTCACGCCCAATTTCGAGCCGAGTGGGTTCACCGTTTTTCTTCATCTCGCGTTCGACAACGGTCTGGGTTGCAATTCCGGCGTGGTCTTTCCCCGCCTGCCAGTGAGCGTTAAAACCGCGCATGCGATGGTAACGGATCAAGGTGTCCTGGATCGTGTCCTGGAGGGCATGGCCCATATGCAGCACGCCGGTGACATTGGGCGGAGGCATCATGATCGTATAGGGTTCCTTGCCCAGCTCGGGCTTTGTCTTGAAGAACCCCTGTGTATGCCACCACTCCTTCCACCGTTCCTCCACAGCCCTGGGATCGTACTGTTTCGGGATTTCCTGCCGTTCGTCTGCGGTGTGCGGCTCTGCGGAACCGGGTAGTGTGCTGCTGTCTCGACCTGTGTCGCTCACGTGTCTTTGCCTTGTCCTGTCGGTGAAAATAGAATCCTGAGGGTACCCTGGAAAGAACCCGGTTAATATAGGGGAGCGGGGTAGAGGGTTCAATGAAGAGCGTCATCCCAACCTGGAGAAAAATCAGTGACAGTTTCTCATTTATTTAATCAGTAACTGTCACTGATTTTTGCACGGTCAGAGGCGGGGCCGACCGGGTTTGCCGGGGCGGAGGGGGTGACCGAAACGAGCTTCCAGGGAGTCGATAAACTGCTTGGACCCGAGGGGGAAGCCATTGGATTCATGCGCTCTGAGCGCCTGAAGTTCACGTTCGTCCAGGCCACTCGCCAGCAAGCCCTTCCAGTCATCGGTCACAAGTTGAGCAGCTTCCAGATCTGTGATCCCGTCCGGCAGGCCGGACACATGCGCATGCGCGCTGCTCCATGGATAATGGGAAGGGGCATCAGCCAGGTTCGCTCTTACAGGATTCAGCTCGATGTAACGGGCGGCCGCGGCGGTGTGGTGCGGGTCTGTCGGGAAGGATGAGAAACGCGACTGCCAGAGATGGCCCGTCCAACCTTGCTGTTTGTTGATCTCATACGAGTAAGCTCGGTGCAGTGGTGCAATTGTTGCACGCAACCCATCCTTATCCGAGGGGATCAGCAGCAGGTGAACATGGTTCGGCATCAGGCACCAGGCGACAACCTTCACATTTGCCCGTCTCGAGAAGATAGCGAGAAGCTTGCCATACAACCGGTAATCATCATCCGTGAAGAATGTCTGCATCTTCCTCACCCCTCGCTGGGTGACATGATGCGGCACATCCGGCAGCACAATCCGAGCGTTACGTGGCATAGTCAACCTCCCAGAAAAATCAGTGACAGTCTCTTATTAATTTAATTAGAAACTGTCACTGATTTATACTCGAAGGCAATCCAAACCATCTGGAAATGGAGAGCCCCCACCCTTATCTTTCACAAAGTTCGAAAACCAAGATACCAAGGAGGTTTCAGCATATGGCCGATGCAGTGTTTCAACTCGATATGCCGTTGAGGAAGGTGAACAGCGGCAAGGTGCGTGAAATCTACGATGCAGGCGAGGGCAACCTGCTGCTGGTGACCAGCGACCGTCTCAGTGCCTTCGATGTCATCATGGATGACCCCATCCCGGGCAAGGGGAAGGTGCTCAACGGCATGTCGCTCTTCTGGTTCGATTATTTCAAAGATCGCATCCCGAATGCTGTGATCGAATCAGACCCCACCCGGATGGAATGCCTGAAGGGCGCGGACCCCAAAGTGATCGAGGCACTTAAGGGGCGCTGTGTCCTGATGCGTAAAGCCAACGTGCTACCGGTTGAGTGCATCGTACGCGGCTACATCATCGGCTCCGGGTGGAAGGATTATCAGCGGACGGGTGCGGTATGCGGCATATCCCTGCCCCCCGGCCTGAGGATGGCGGACAAACTTCCCGAGGCGCTTTTTACCCCCTCGACCAAGGCAGAGATGGGCGAACATGATGAGAACATCTCCTTCGACCAGACTGTCAACCTGGTCGGGTTGAGCAAGGCGATGAAGCTCAAGGAGATGGCGCTCACCCTCTACACCGAGGCGGCGGATTACGCCCGGGAACGCGGAATCATTATCGCCGACACCAAGTTCGAGTTTGGCGAGTTGGATGGCGAAATTGTCCTGATCGACGAGGTGCTGACCCCTGACTCGAGCCGTTTCTGGCCCGCTGACAAGGTCATGCCGGGCAACAGTCCCCCCAGTTACGACAAGCAGATCGTCCGTGACTGGCTCGAAGCGAGCGGCTGGGACAAAACCCCGCCACCGCCGAAACTGCCTGAGGAGATCATCGGGAAAGCATCCGATGCTTACCATGAGATTTACCGGAAGCTGACCGGCCAGACAATCTGAGTGTGATCGGCACTCTCGGGCAGAGGGTCCGGGTGTACGCTGGATTCGGATCGTGCGAATTGTATCTCAGCGGACACAGGTGTTGTGCGTCAGGGATCTGTCACAAGTGGCAATGTGCCTTGAATGTGCGCGCCGCGATCTTTCCGAACTCTCGTTATATTGGCTGATTCGGGTTATTACGTCTGCCAGGGTTTCTCATTCAGGAAAGAGGCGCGGAAGTTGCTTCCATCCAAGCAGCTCGTACTGACTGCAGGTGATCTGGCGGGAGGAACAGGGGCGGGAATGAGTTGGAGAAAGATTGCAGCGATCAAATGGCTGACGGTTGCTCTGTTTCTCAGCCTGGGCACGCTGCAGGCGGCTGAGAAAACGAGCATCGCGGTGCTCGACCTGGATGTCACCAGCGGTGTCAGCGAAAGCCACCGAAGGATTCTCTCTGATCGACTGCGGCAGGAACTTTTCAAGACAGGCCGCTTCACCGTCGTGGAACGAAACACGATGGAGGAGGTTCTCGAGGAACAAAGCCTGCAGCTTGCGGGTTGCACCTCAAACGAGTGTGCGATCGAAGTGGGGCGTATTCTCGGGGTACGCGAGATGGTCGCGGGGTCGGTGGGTCAGATCGGCACAGTCCACTCGGTCACCGTGCGACTGATCGACGTGGAAACTTCCGAAGTGCTTGCGGCGGAAAGCGTTGACTGCACCTGTCCGATCGAAGAGGTGCTGACACAGCAGCTTCGGGAGGTGGCGGTCAAGCTCGGCAGGGCGACAGGCGGGGACGAACCTGAGCTTGAGCTGCAGCCCGTCTCATTCACAAGGGAGCAAGAGCCCCGTGATCGCTGGTCGATTCATGTGCCCCGGGGGTCCTGGCTGGACAAGACCTTTCTTTACATCGAAGACATGAACATCCATGCGATCTCCACACGCTTTGGAACCACATTTGTGCCGGGAAGTTCGATGGGGTGGTTCGGTTCGCTTGGAAACGGTCTCGCGGTGGAAACCGGGATGTGGCGTGGGTACCGACCGGTTATCCTCTTCTCCGGCGGGGGACTTGGTGCCAGACGTGACGACCATCGCCTCAGCTACGCCGAAGGGGGAGTCGGGGTTCGCCTCTACCGTTTTCTGGCGGGACCGGACGCCGAATCCGGGCTCTATGCGGGTGGCGGAGGGGCTGTGACGACGGTTACCCGGACGGTGGTCAAGGGTGAGAATTGGGTAAACCCAACCTACGAAGGTACCTTCGGTCATCTTTCCGGGGAGGTTTTCCTTGGTTCGCTTTTTGACCTACATTGGAACCTCGAGGGAAGAGGCCTGTTCCTGCTTTTTGAACTCGATTACGCTTATCTGCTGACCGCCAGCGATCAACCGAACGGCTTTCTATCCCTGAAATCCGGGATCGGCATCAAGCTGGACGGTTTCAGCCGTTGATTACGGGAGAACCACGATAAACGTGGAACCACACAATCCCAACGAGAAGGGTTTGCCCACTCAGACATTGGAAGTTGTGGCGAAATCCTTTTACAAGCAATCTCTCGAATACGGCTTCAGGAAAGAGGATTACCTCCGGTTTGTCAACATCCTGCTCGACCTTGGGCTGGGGCATGGTGGGCTGTATGTCCCCCCGCCCAGCTCGAATCACCAGGATTCTGCCGCGAGCGATGTGGAGCAGGAGTCCGAACAGGTCACCGTCCGTCTTTACCAGCTGGAAGACCATGAGTTACTGAAGCGATGGATCGAAGACGAGGAAGGCCGCCAATTCCTGACAACTCGACCGGAAGCGCCCCGTTTTAATACCCTTGAGGCATTGCTGGAATCCGAAACCAGCCGTTTTGGAATTGTGTCGCTCAGCCAGCGTCCCATCGGCGCACTCGCCTACCTGAACATCGATTCAGACCAGCACAAAGCTGAATTACGCAAGCTGATCGGCGACCCCCTCGCACGTGGGCACGGCTACGCGAAGAAGGCGACTCAGTACTGGATCGAGTATGGCATCAGCACGCTCGGCTTGCGCAAGATCTATGTCAATACCCTTGAGACCCACCTCAAGAACATACGGCTGAACGAACAGCTCGGGTTCAGAGTCGAAGGGTTGCTGCGTGACGAAGTCCTTTTAGACGGCGAGTATCGCGATGTGTTGCGGATGAGCCTGATCATGCCCTGATCGGCACCGGGAGGCAGATGTGCCTTTCAACACCCGGTTTCACGGCGAAGAACGATTATACTGTAGTTGTTTTCGAAAGTTTTAGTCTTTTCAACTGGCGGCAGGTCTCCGCTTCGCTAAAGATCTGCCGCAACGTGGGCACAGCCCCGCACTGAGTGACAGTCACTCCAAAACTCAAGGTCTTGGTGACAGTCACTCGGGTGGCAGGTCGGGAGGCTTGCTGTAAAGTGGGCACGGCCCCGCACTGAGTGACAGTCACTCCAAAACTCAAGGTCTTGGTGACTGTCACTCGGGTGGCAGTCACTCGCGCGACAGGTCGGGACACTTGCCGCAACGTGGGCACAGCCCCGCATTGAGTGACAGTCACTCCAAAACTCAAGGTCTTGGTGACAGTCACTCGGGTGGCAGTCACTCGCATGACAGGTCGGGAGGCTTGCTGTAAAGTGGGCACGGCCCCGCGCTGAGTGACAGTCACTCCAAAACTCAAGGTCTTGGTGACAGTCACTCGGGTGGCAGTCACTCGCGCGACAGGTCGGGACACTTGCTGTAAAGTGGGCACGGCCCCTCGCTGAGTGACAGTCACTCCAAAACTCAAGGTCTTGGTGACAGTCACTCGGGTGGCAGTCACTCGGATGTCAGGTTGGGATGCTTGCCGCAACGTGGGCACGGCCCCGCACTGAGTGACAGTCACTCTAAAACTCAAGGTCTTGGTGACAGTCACTCGCGCGACGGTCACTCGCGTGGCAGGTCGGGAGATCTGCCGCAACGCTGCTATCCAATCAGCAGTGACCATTGGAAATGACGATAGATCGACAGTCAACAACAGCTCAGGAACGATGACTGAAAAACCGGTAGTTACGGTCCGTGCGGCGACAGACGCCGACCTGGAACAGCGACGCAACGCGCTTGTGGAACACTGGGGTTCCACAAGGATTGTCACCCGGGGACGGGTCCATGCCACAGAATCGCTCCCCTGCCTCATCGCTGAGGCGGATGGGGAGTGGGTGGGCTTTTTGACGTACGACATCTACGGGCAGGAGTGCGAGCTGATCACGATGAATGCGTTTCATCGTGGCATGGGAGTCGGGAGCGCGCTGCTCGGTCGGTTGCGTGAGATCGCCCTTGAGCACAACTGTCGGGGCATTTGGCTCATCACAACCAACGATAACGTGGATGCGATGCGTTTCTACCAGAAAAAGGGCTTCTATTTTGTAGAGGTGCATCGGGACGCTGTGGTCGCAGCGCGCCGATTGAAACCGGAAATTCCCATGATCGGGAATCACGGCATCCCTATCCGGGACGAGATTGAACTGGTGATGCCCCTCTGAACCCGGGTTCCCCCATCCGACCAAACCTGCGAATGCTGCCATGAACCTGCTCTCATCCATTTTCGGCAACCGTCACGACCGGCAGGCGCGAAAAGTCCAGCCCATCGTGGACGAGATCAACGCCATTTACTCGACTCTTCACGAATTGAGCGATGAAGAGTTGCGTGCCAAAACCGATGGATTCCGCTCGCACATCCAGTCCGAGATGGCCGATTTCGACCCTTACGAATCCCTCGAGAAGGATGATCCGGAGAGGGAGAAAAAGGCCAGGAAGATCGAAGTTCAGCGTATTGACGAGATCCTCGAGGATTTGCTGCCGGAAGCCTTCGCAGTTGTCAAGGAAGTCTGCCGCCGTCTGACCGAACGAAAACACACATTTACCGCTGCCACCACAGAGCTGGTCTGGGATATGATCCCATACGATGTCCAGCTCATTGGCGGGGTCATGCTGCATCGCGGGAAAATCGCTGAAATGGCCACCGGTGAAGGAAAGACACTGGTTGCCACCATGCCGCTCTACCTGAATTCGCTTGCAGGACGCGGCGCACACCTGGTCACTGTCAATGATTACCTCGCCAGACGTGACGCAGAGTGGATGGGGCAGGTCTATCAGTTCCTCGGACTGAGTGTCGGCGTCATTTTATCGCAGATGCCCCCCAACGAACGTAAGTCCCAGTATGCTGCGGACATCACCTACGGCACAAACAATGAATTCGGCTTCGATTATCTGCGTGACAACATGGCGGTCGAACCGGACTACATGGTCCAGCGCGGGCACCACTACGCCATTGTCGACGAAGTCGACAGTGTGCTGATCGACGAAGCCCGTACTCCCCTGATCATTGCCGGTCCTGTTCCACGGTCGAGCGAGGGCGATTTTGTCAAATACAACTCGAGTGTGAAACGATTGGTCCAGAGGCAGCGCGACCATGTTGTGCACTTGGTGAATGAGGGCGAGAAACTGCTCAAGGAATGTGAAGAGGCGTATGACAAGAACAAGGAGTTTGAAGCCGGGATCAAGCTTTACCAGGCGCGGCGTGCCCAGCCCAAGCACAGACGGGTGATGAAAGTGATGGCGGAGCAGGGGGTGAAAACCCTGGTCCAGACGGTCGAGGATGAGTACATCCGTGAAAAGCGGCAGCATGAACTGGATGAGGACCTGCTTTTCGCGATTGACGAAAAAGCGCATACGATCGATCTAACCGATCGCGGGCGGGAAGACCTGGCCAAACTGGAAGGTGTTGACAGCGATTTCTTTGTTCTGCCTGACCTGGGTGAGCTGTTCGCAGACCTCGACAATGACCCAAACCTGAGCGAGGATGATGTTGCGCGCCGCAAGGCCGAAGAAGAGATGAAAATGGCCGAGCGGAGTAGCATCCTGCACACGATCAACCAGCTCCTCCGTGCTCACTCGCTTTATGAGAATGACGAGGAGTACGTCATCGAGAATGGGAAAGTGCAGATTGTTGACGAGTTTACCGGTCGCATCATGTACGGACGCCGTTACTCGGATGGTCTCCATCAGGCGATTGAGGCGAAGGAGGGGGTCAAAGTCGAGGCGGAGACCCAGACCATCGCAACCATCACCCTGCAGAATTACTTCCGTCTCTATGGCAAACTGGCTGGAATGACCGGAACAGCGGAAACCGAGGAAGACGAGTTTTTCAAAATCTACAGCATGGAAGTGGCGGTCATTCCAACCAACAGGTCAGTGGTTCGGCTTGACGAAGAGGATGACATCTACCGCACGCAGCGGGAGAAGTACAAGGCGATCATCGACGAGATCATCCGTCTGCATGAACTCGGCCTGCCCGTTCTGGTCGGTACAACATCGGTCGATGTGTCCGAACTTGTCGCGAGAATGCTTGGCACTCGGACAGTCAATGGTCGCAAGCTGAAAGATCACATCCAGGTGCTCAACGCCAAGCAACACCAGCGGGAAGCTGAAATTGTGGCCTTTGCCGGACGGCCCGGGGCGATAACCATTGCCACAAACATGGCGGGCCGAGGCACCGACATCAAGATCACTTCAGAAATCAAGGATGCACACGGTCCGGAGGGGATCATCACCGCTCGTCTCGAGGCGGATCCCGGTCTGAGGCAGCGTCACATCGACGAGCATGGCGTTGACCCGATGGACCAGCCTGGCGGTTTGCAGATCATCGGCACCGAACGCCACGAGGCGCGACGTATCGACAGACAGCTCCGTGGACGATCCGGACGGCAGGGGGATCCGGGCAGATCAAAGTTCTACATGTCCCTCGAGGATGACCTGATGCGTCTCTTCAGTGGGGAGCGCATGGCCCGTGTGATGGACACACTCGGGTTGCGTGAGGGAGAGGTGATCCGTCATGCGATGGTGACTCGCGCCATCGAAAAGGCGCAGAAACGGGTTGAGCAGCACAACTTCTCGATCCGTGAGCACCTGCTGAAATATGACGATGTGATGAATGTGCAGCGCGAGGTTGTTTATGCTCGCCGTCGCGCTGCCCTGATGGGGGATATCGAGGAGGAGGTCGGATCGCTCCTTGAGGAATTTATCGCGGTGACTCTCGATAGCCACATCGATGAGCGGGAAGCCGTCGATGACTGGAATTGGGAAGGACTTCGCGGTGCGCTCTTGCGAACCCTCATGATTGATGTGCATTTTGACGATGTAGATAATGAGGACCTCAGTGCCGAAGCTCTCGAAGAGAAGATTCTGGAGAAGGCTCGTCGTGCACTGGAAGTTCGGCGCGAGCAGCTTGGCGCTGAACTGTTTGAAAAGCTGCTACGCTTCAGTGTTCTCAGGGTTGTCGATCAGCAGTGGATGGACCATCTCTACGAGATGGACCGTCTCAAGGAAGGGATCGGGCTGCGCAGTTATGCCCAGCGTGACCCGTTGATCGAATACAAGCGTGAAGGTCTCGCCGCCTTCGAGGAGATGCTCGGCAGGATCGCAGAGCAGAGCCTGCGGATGATCATGACCGCCCAGTTGCAGACCGGTCCGGTCAGGCCCCACATCCCCCAGGCACGCGAGATCAAGTCGGACAGCACCGGGATGGGTCTTGTCGGACGGCCAGGCGATCCGGGTGATGGGCGGGTTGGACGCGCCATGCAGCGTGGTGATGCTCTCCAGGCACCCCAGCAAAGGCGTGAAGCGACAGCAGGGGCTCCGCAACCGGTAGTACGCGAGGAACCGAAAGTGGGTCGAAATGACCCATGTCCTTGCGGAAGTGGGAAGAAGTTCAAGCACTGCCACGGCAGGTAAACAGGATAAGACATGAGGGAAGAAGACTTCTCGGCGCCTCAGCGGATTGTCGGACTTGCCATGTATCTCCTGCGGGAGATTCGTGAGCAACGGATGGCGCTGGACGACATCGAGGAGATGAGCGACGAGCTGAAGGGGCAGGGGTATACCGACTCCGAGATCAACGCTGCCTTCGACTGGGTTTACGACCGTGTCGACGGGGTGGAGCCCTCGGAGGTGGTGTTCCGCTCCGGTTTCGCCTCGCAATCCTTCCGGGTGCTCCACCCGGCGGAACGCGCGGTGCTCACGCCTGAAGCCTATGGTCAGCTCATCGAAATGCAGGCGCTTGCCATGCTCGATATGGAAGACTTGGAGCGTCTGATCGATCGTGCTCTCGCCATCGGTGGCCCGATGGGTGCCGAGGATCTGCGTACCCTCGTCTACTCCTACCTCTTCGAAGTTGGCAGTCGTGCCGGTGGAAAAGGCGCGCTGGCTTTCTCACGTCCCGGCACCAACTCGGTGCATTGAGTCAAGGCTTGACCATTCAGCAGTTGGTCTCCTCACAACCCGACAGCAATCACCTCGTCGTAAGCCCTTGACTTGTTGAAAGTAGATGAACCGAGGCGACTCTTTGGTTCTCGGGAGGTAACTGGCGGCAGGTCTCCCGGCTTGCCCTGCGAGTGACTCTCACAGTCTTAACCTATACAGCGCACAGAAAATGGGGGGCAGCTTCATCATCCGATGAGCACACAGGAGGAAGTGTCACCATGAGCAGCTCACATTCCGCCCCCCGGCCTGAAGGCATGCATGTACTCACACCCCACCTCGTCTGCAAAGGGGCACTCGAAGCCATCGAGTTTTACAAGCAGGCGTTCGACGCAACTGAACTCTTCCCCCCGATGGATGACGGCAATGGCAAGATCATCCACTCGGCCATCCAGGTCTGCGGGTCGAGTGTCATGATCATGGATGAGTTCCTTGATTATGGCGGGATCAGCCCGCAAACCCTGAAGGGGACACCGGTCACCATCCATCTGTTCGTCGAGGACGTGGACAGCTTTGTCGCAAAAGCAGTGGATGTCGGCGCGAAAGTGGTCATGCCGGTTGAGGATCAGTTCTGGGGAGACCGTTACGGTGTGATCGAGGATCCCTTTGGCCACAGTTGGTCAATCGCGACTCACAGGAGATCCCTCTCGCCTGAAGAGATTCGGGAGGCGATGCTGAAAAGCGGGGGGTAGGCAGCTTATCTGCCAGGGGTCGCTGAGGCGTAAGCGAGGGCTGCGTTGCTTTCCGTCTGATTCGGGGGGCGAATGCAGCCGTCAAGGTCACCGTTCTGCCAAACCTCCCTCGCACTTCAAAAAGGTGCGTCATTGTGAGCTGCCCAAAAAGTGACAGTTTCCAAGACCTTGATTTTTATGAGAAACTGTCACCAGAAAAGGGACGGCGTGGCAATCTGTAGTTGACCTGTAAGCACCTCGAGCCGCCCCGCTTTGAGTGACAGTCACTCCAAAACCCAAGGTCCTGGTGACAGCCACTCGCGGGGCAGGTCTTCGGAACTGCTCGAACGATCGATTGCGGACATGGCTCCTGAACGCTCACGATACCCTCTCAGGCATCGACAGCTGTTCTTGCGTTGAGCAACAGTCGCCGGTAGCGCTCTTTACCCCTCCCGCTCGATCAACCCTGAGATGTGGGCGCAGTGATGATGCCCATGCCAGGCGTACAGCGCCAGCACCTCGACCAGGCGGTAATCCTTCTGGTAGCCGGGGTGGTAGTAGGTCCGTTCGAGATCTGCGGAACTCAGGCTGTTAAAGAGGGCAACGAGCCGTTCCGTAACCCCGTCGAAAATCGCCAGGGATGCTTGGATCCCGCCGCGACGTGCATCCGGAAGTTCGGCCCAATCCGCCTCGTTGTAGGCGACGATGGTCGGGTGCTCCTGGGTCAACGCCAGACGAACACGAACATAGGCGTTCATCAAGCTGTCGGGCAGGTGATGCACAACCTGGCGAATGGTCCATCCACCCTCACGGTAGGGTGTGTCGAGCTGGCCATCCGACAACCCCGTGACCAGTTCCCTCAATTTTGATGGTGCACTTGCGAGTTCACCGATCCAGCGGGGAACAATCCCAGGCTCGACATTCTCCGGGAAACGAAACCTTCCAATCGGGTAACGGATGGCATCTTCCATCTGCAGCTCCTTCCACCCCCGGCGTGAATCCACTCAGCTCCAGTGCATCCTCGCATCCGGTGCGACCAGCACCCAACCCCTGTTGATGATCCCGATCGGCTTGGCGGGCAGGTTCCATCCGCCGAAGGGAGTGTTGCGTCCCTTGCTCAGGAACTTCTCCGGATCGACCGTCCATGCTGCATCGGGGTCGATCATGGTCAGCTCCGCAGGGGCGCCGACTTTGATGGGTACTTGGGGCAGACGCATAATCTCGCGTGGCGCGATCGCCATTTTCCGGACAATCGCCGGCCAGTCGAGTTTCTTCTTCGCCACAAGTTCCTTCGCAATCACGCCGACTGCGGTCTCAAGTCCCACAATGCCGTTCGGCACAAAACTGAATTCGACCAGGCATTCCTCGTCGGTGTGCGGTGCGTGGTCGGTGGCGAGAACGTCGATCGTGCCGTCCACCAATCCCTGGATGACCGCAGCCCTGTCACGTTCACTGCCAAGTGGTGGGTTCATCTTGTAGTTGCCGTCGAAACTCTCACACGCCTCATCGGTCAGCGCAATATGGTGCGGGGTTGCTTCGCAGGTGACCTTCACACCGCGTGCTTTCGCCCAGCGAACCATCTCGATTGACTCGACACTGGAGATGTGGCCGACATGCAAACGGCCTCCTGTAAACTGCGCCAGCAGCACATCACGAGCAACCATCACCGATTCGGCGAGGCTGGGCCACCCGGGTAGGCCGAGGCGTGTGGAGATTTCTCCCTCCCGCATCACCCCTTTCCCGGCGAGCGCCATCTCCTCGCTGTGGGTGCTGATGACCATGTCATGCATCTGGGTGTATTCCAGCGCCCTGCGCATCACCTCCGCGTTGGCGACAGGACTACCGTCATCGGAAAGTATCCGCACACCCGCCTGGAAGAGATCGGCGATGTCGGCGAGCATCTTCCCCTCGCGATTGCGGCTGACTGTCCCTACCGGGTGTACCGCAACCGGGGCGCCCTCCGACTGCTCAATAATCCAGCGCACCACGCCGACATTATCTGGCGCCGGGTCGGTGTTCGGCATTGCGGCGACACCGGTAAAGCCACCCGCCGCGGCGGCGCAGGTGCCGGTGAGGATTGTCTCCTTGTCCTCACGGCCCGGTTCGCGAAGGTGGACATGCATGTCGAAAAAACCGGGCGTGATAGTTTTGCCCTTCAGGTTCAGGTGATGGTGCGCACCGATCTCCTTGCGATCGATCGTGCCGATCTGTACGATCTTGCCCCGATCGATCAGGATATCCGCTTTTTTGTCCAGATCCTGGGAGGGGTCGATGAGACGTGCGCCCGTAATCAGCACCTTGACATTCCGATTGACCAGCCAGCCATTGCGGCCGAGCAGATCAGTACCCTGTTTGCTATTCCAACTCATTTTCGCCTCCCGCCAACAGGAACAGCACCGCCATGCGCACCGCGACACCATTGGTCACCTGCTGCAGGATGACACTGTGCGGTCCGTCCGCCACGTCACCATCCAGTTCCACGCCACGATTGATCGGGCCGGGGTGGAGAATCAGGATCGGACGGTTCAATTTGTCCAGACGTTCTCTGGTCACACCAAATGTCGCGTGATACTCACGGATCGAGGGGAAGAGACCCTGGTCCTGCCGCTCGCGCTGGATGCGCAGCACGTTCAGGACATCCGACTTGGCGATCGCCTCATCCAGGTCGTAGTAAACCTTCACACCGAGGTTCTCGAGGTGGCGTGGGATCAGGGTCGGTGGGCCACACACCGCAACCTTCGCCCCAAGAGTCTGCAGTCCGTAAATGTTCGACAGCGCCACCCGGCTGTGGCTGATGTCGCCGACAAGGGTGACACGCAACTTCTCGAAACTGCCGACATGGTCACGGATTGTCATCATGTCCAGCAGCGCCTGGGTGGGGTGCTCGTGCGCGCCGTCGCCGGCGTTGATCACTTTCGATTCGCAGTGCTTGATCAGCAGGGTGTGAGCGCCGGGCAGGGGGTGACGCATCACCACCAGGTCGATCTTCATCGCTTCGATGTTTTTGATCGTGTCAATCAGGGTTTCGCCCTTGTTGACCGATGAAGCGCTCGAAGAGAAGTTGACCACATCCGCGGAAAGCCGTTTCTCAGCAAGCTCGAAGCTGACACGGGTCCGTGTGGAATTTTCGAAGAAGGCATTAACAACCGTGACATGCCTGAGGGTCGGTACCTTCGGGATCGGACGACTGAGGATCTCCTTGAAGGACAGCGCCGCGTCGAGGATGGAGATGATGTCCTCGCGCGGATAGTCTCGCAGTCCCAGCAGGTGACGGGAACGCAATGCCATTATTCTCCCTCCCCTTCGCTGTCGCGAAGCAGTACCACCTCATCCAAACCATCTACTTCCTGCAGACGCACCTGGACATTTTCATGGTTGGCCGTGGGGATGTTCTTGCCGACAAAATCCGCCTTGATGGGCAATTCACGGTGGCCGCGATCGACCAGCACCGCAAGCTGGACACGCGCCGGGCGGCCGTAATCCATCAAGGCATCCAGCGCAGCGCGGGAGGTCCGGCCGGTGTACAGCACATCGTCTACAAGGATGATGTCCACACCCTCCATGTTGAAGGGAATGTCGGTCACCTGCACTCCAGGGCCGACCTTGCGGATACGGAAATCGTCACGGTAGAGGGTGATGTCCAGGACACCCAGCCCAAGCATCTCCCCCTCGATTTCACGGATCGCCTCGACAATTCGCTGCGCGACAAACACACCCCGCGTTCGGATGCCGACGATGCCCAGGTTCTGGACGCCGTGATGGCGCTCAACGATCTCATGCGCGAGACGCAGGATCGTGCGCTTGATGTCCACTGCGTTCATCACGCGCGCTTTGATTTGTTCCATGTTCCTCCCGGACCAGTTGCGTTTCCCCGGGGTACACGTTTCAGGAAGGCACAAAAAAAGTCTTCGACGTGTCGGCGAAGACGTTCGGAAGGCCGTGTGGTGGTTTGCCTCGGTGTGACAATCCTGATCGCAGCACGCCGGGCGTTTCCCCATCGCGTCCCTTCCCCGGCTCGCCGGACGGGGTTAAAGGGCCGGACCAAAGATAGGTCGAGAGGGTGGGGTCGGCAAGAGGAGCCGGAGATTACCTCCGGGAGTGTCAGCGTGATCCCGCAGGAAAAAATACTCACCAGATTTAGTGCGGCGAGCTCTGCCCAGTCCGGTTGTGAAGTCGCGCCGAGAGACCGCGCTACACCTGTCTCTTAGAGAATTTGACCGCTGCCATTACGCATAATTTCTCAGGTTGAGCCGGAAAAAACCAGCCCAATCCTGAATGAGATCGCACTCCACCTTATTGCAGCAACAACACCTTACGTGCGTGCACCGAATCACCGGCCTTCAGCACGATAAAATAGACCCCCGAGCCCACAGACAATCCAGTATGGTCGCAACCATCCCAAGTCGCCTTGTGCTCCCCTGCTGCACGGACACCATCGACAAGTGAGGTGACCGGCTGGCCGAGAACATTGTAGACACGAAGGGTAACATGCAGCGATCCCGGCAGAGTGTAAGGGATGGTCACACTCGGATTGAATGGATTGGGATAGCCTTCCATCATCCGGACCCTCTCCGGTAGTGTAAGAGAGGGCTGCACGACCGAACTCGTTATACGATGGGTCACAAGGCGAATCATCCAGCCCGAATCGATCGCATACAGTGAGTCGCCATTGAATCCGAAGCTGTGCCCTGATTCTGACACGTAGTCACCGTAGACGATGTTCGGGGAACGATTCAGTATTGTCGAATCCGGATGTTCAAACCAAACGAGTAACCCAGCCTGTGGCATAACCAAGCGCGCATTGATTGGAATGAGATGCCAGTTCGGATAGACATCTTCCGGCATGCGTACTAGCAGCGGTTGGAAGTAGATTTCTTCCACAGGCAAGCCGTCCTCATCCACAGCAAAGAGCCTGACTGTGATCTCACCTGGTGGCCAGAATATGTCGTTTGCCCACATCACTTTTACAGTATCCAACAATAATTGGTAGCCATCTTCGAGCAAAATCCTGGTAAACAACATGGCTGGACCGGATCTTGGTAGAAAACGTGGAGTCTTCCACCGTGGCAGGCGGTTGTCATACCCCAGCTCATACTCCCCCTGGGGACGAACTAACAGACTGATTGTTCTGGATGTGTCGTTTTCGATGTGCTCATCGTCCGAAAGGAATGTTTCTACTTGAATCTGTTTCAGACCGGTATCCTGTGGAACCCAACCAGCAAAGCCATCCTCTTCATCCGCATCCAGCGGAAGAACAACACTGCTTCCGGCATTGATAAAAAGATCTTCGCACACCGGGGGGGACTGCACATCACCATTTATTCGCCAGAACGCTGAAATCTGGTTTCCAAGCAGACCGAGGTTGGAAATGGTCGTCGTTGTCATGATGGGGTAGCCAACTGTCGTGGGAAATGGCACCACAATGCTGCTGACTGCGGCATCATGCAACGGGAGTGGATACCCGACGATGCTCACATCATCGATGGCCAATCCCCCACTCTCACCACCACCATCATCACTGTCCGTGAACGTGCGAAACCTCAGCCGAACTTCTTCACCCGAGTAGTCAGACAGATCGAGCGCGGCAATGATCGTACCGTTGGGAGTGGTGCGCGGAAGGGAGGTTCTCAGAACCCACTCATAACCACTCCCGCCATACGAGTAATCGTGCGCAAAGTAGGACCAGTGTTGGCCGTCATCTGTCGAAAGTTCAATGGTATAGTAGTCATCTAATAGGCCGTCCTGATTACTGTCCACATCCGGCCAGGGGCAGTAGACACGATATTCGAGACGGAGATTGTGATACTGTGGCAGTTCGATGAGTGGTGATACAAGGACGCTGAACAAGTCAGGGCCATTCATGCAACGCCAGGCGTGCGTCGGTGACCAGGAGTCTTCCGCTTGCCATTCGAACGCAATTCCGGTCCCAATTTGTTCTTGAGCGATCAAGTCGGATGGAATTGCAAGTCCTTCAGCGTCATTGGCCAGAAGGACCGTCTCGCCATCTGCAACTGAGATATCGTCTACGAGGAAACCAATCCAATCCGGGTTAGCACCCGTATCCGTGCCCGGGTCGGAGGCGAAGGCGAAACGGAAACGGACATCCGGTTCGCCTGCGAATGCACTCAACGGGAATACGCAATTGACCCATCCGCCGGACTCTCCAGTCCAGCCAGCAATGCCAGATCCAAGGCCATGGGTTTCACCGAAGGCATAAATGCTGTTTGCTGTGTAAGGGTAACTTGGATTCAGGAGCACTTCCCAGGTCAAACCTGCATCCGTGGAAACAAAGACCGTCGAGCCATCCCAGCCGTCGTAGACGGGATTTCCCGGATTCCCTGTTTCCGATGCGTGGAAAAGGACTAACTGTATCTCGATCTGATCGGATACGTCCGAGAAATCCAGTGATGGAGTATCAAGATACTGAACCCAACCATTCGTATATCCCATCAACTCGGGATCACCGCACCACCAGGATGCTCCATTCTGATAGGCAAACATCGGATCAACATGCCACATCGCCGGGGCTGAAGTGTAGTCGAAAGACTCCCATTCCTGGTCGTCTTCGAAGTCGTCGAAGTAAAGCACGACATCTTCATCCAGTTCGCGAATCTCGTTGGATGGCAGATTCCGATCAAGAGGAAACTCTGTGGCTGGTTCGAGCTGCAAATCCTTGCAAAAAGCCGGATTCCAGGCTAGTAGTCCGAACACCAGAATGAGGAATACTGTTTGTTTTCTGGACACTAGATACACCCCAAATTACCCCGGGAAGCTAATGATACCAGCTTCCCGGGGTACACCCTGATCTACTTCACCAGTACGATCTTGTTGACTGCGTGGTACTCACCCGCATCAACAGAGACAACATACAATCCTGATGCCCAGGTCGAGGCATCCAGATGGAACTCGTGTACTCCAGCAGTTGCAGCACTTTTCTGAAATGAAGCAACCTCCCTGCCGAGGATGGAATAGACTCTTCCCTGAATCGTTGAGGACTTCGGCAATGAGATTGTCACACGAGTTTGCGCATTGAACGGATTAGGGAATGCGTGCATGCTGAATTCCGACGGAAGAAGTGAACCGTCCGCTGCTGGCTGCTCACTACCGATCTCATAACCATGGAACCTTGCGATTGACCGCGAGAATACATCGTGCGGATTGTCAAGGCCTGCTAGTGAACTTCCATTCCCGGCAAGCGATTCTATGTAGCTTAGCTTGGCGATATCATGCTGGATTAGTTCCAGCTTACTGGTATCCGTCTCTGTCGAAAGCAAGGCATTCAGCACCTCAAACCCGCCTTCGAAGTTTCCTCCCTCTGCCTGGACGAGGGCGAGATAACGATGAGCGGTAAACCTGATGTGGTCCTGTTGGTCGAGGCCTGCGTAGGAGGTCAAAGTCAATTCAAGGTCAGTGAACGACTCACCATCCTGGATGGTGATCAAACGGAGTTCTGTGATCGCTTGCGAGGACAATTCCGAGACGGCAAAACTGTCCAGAATCGCTATACAACCACTCCACGCTTGCTCAAACTGGCTACTATCTCTCAATGCTCGGACTGTTTCAAGCCGATCTCGCACGATACCATCGTAAGGTCCACTCTGCGTATTCGGTGTGTTGTCGTAGGGGTTCCAGGTGAATAGTGCAGAAGGTGAGAAGTTCTGCGCCGAAGGACCATAATCTCCCCAGTAATTGTATGTTATATCGAATTGCCCCTCAACGGAGAGGTACTCAATGAGCAGGGGGTCGCTTTCGTCGAAGACATCATTGTGGCCCTCGCGCAGGGAGAGATCAGCAGGTTTGTCGAAATAAATCTCTGGACCGCGAGAGTTGTTAGCAATCCGATTCCACGCGCCACGAGGGTAGTGAGAAAAGTCACCAAAGCTGACACCTCCCAAGTAAATGCCAGCATTGTCATTCTTTTCTATTACAGTGTGCAACACCATCAGATCGGTGTCATGGACTTCAATCACAGGGAAAACTAGCGTTCCTCCGTTACTTGAGAAGTTACTCGCTGCTCGAATGTTCAAATCGCCCGAACTCATATAAATCGCCGCTCGTGCGTTTTTATAAAAGGAGGTCGTCCAGAGGTCGATGGTCCCACCCACAAGCTGGATACCGTAGTGTGCCAAATTCTCGAATGAGCTGTTACGGATGTTGATGTTAAACCAGGTCGCCGTCCCAGCAAGTCCGAATCCACCTTCATTGAAGATGCAATAATCAATATCGAGATCAGAGGCTGCATGAGCTGCAGGAACCATCTGGATGGCAACTCCGAAGTTCTTGAAACTGCAATGATCCAAACGAACACGAGAACCAGCTGAAACACTCAAAGCGACCTCGTCCTCCAAGTCATCAAAAACACAATGATTAAAGCTGGCATTCTTACTCAGCACGAATCCATTCCAGGACGATGAAGCATTATCACAGATGAAGTATACCGGAGATGATTCGGTTCCGAGCACCTCCAAGTCGCCATAAATAGTGAGGGTTTTACCAGGTGCAACGCGGACGATTGAACCGGCCTTTATGTAGAGATTATCACTCGATGCAAGTGTGAAGTCGTCCGATATCAGGATTCGTTCGGACCAATAAGCTTGCTTCCCACCTGTACCATTCGGCGCGTGGAACACCGACGACGAAGAGCCCGAATACTCTTCCTCATAGACGTAATTGTGGCTTGCTGCCCCTCTGAATTCTCCTGAACCATAGGTGTGAGGATCAAATTTGATCTGCGTGGTTAAAGTCTCATGAATTCTAAGTGCGCCGTAACCATTTCCCCCAATGAGAATACCGTACTCCAGATCACCATCCCCATCCATATCTTTCGCGAAAAGATAGTCACCATACTCAGTGTTGTGGTAGTCACTGATCGTGGTGATCAACGTCGGTGTTCCTGCACCATCAGATAGCATGAAAAGGTCGTAACCCTGCGATTCACTGACGCCGTACACAATATCTGCCGTGCCATTATTGTCATAATCTAGAATCATGGAAGCCTTCCGGCTCAATTCACGTTGCTGACCAATATTGTTGTAAGAATACAATGATCTACTCATTGTCGCAGGATCCAGCGTTACTTGTTGAAGGCTGTAAGTCTCACTTTGGCTATTATATTCACATACTTGTGTGCTGACGAAGAAATTCCCACCTTAACGATTACCAATTGACATCCCCGTTCGCCAATTGTTGGAGAAATTCAGTCCAGAAGGAATGTCAGGGCTGAAATCAGGAGCAACCCCAATAGCGTCTGCCATTATTCGGACGAGCTTGGCAACACCAGTACTTGTGTTTTGTGCCAACTTATAGATGTAGTAATAACCCTCGGATCGTTCAAAACGCACTGGCATATCGGTTCCAAATGTGCGATACCCAAGCCCCTATAAATTTAACGAACTGGTATTTCTTCCCGAAAAAGAACTCCCATTCCATGTCAAGGTGAATGTTGAAACCATATCCTACGAAGACACAGCCACGTCGATGTCGGGTGATGTCTGGATTATATTTCCGATGGCAACTGATAGGGGGTATTCGGCCGTTGGATATTCCATTCCTCTGGGATGATCAAGTGCGTGATACCCAATTCTCACAAACTCACCAGAAGAATACTTGAAGATTTCGAAAAATATTGGTTGAATTGGTGGTGGAGAATCTGTTCTACTATTTGAGTAACCACAAAGCGCTATTTCAGCATTTCCATCCTGGTCGAAATCGTAGGCAACAGGAGTGGCGTTTGCTGTTCGAGGACCACGAGGTGTCTTAAATTCCGAAACGGCTTTTAATGCAAGTGATCCACTTTCATTATAACTATATGCTGCTAAAACTCCGGCAAAATGATAACAATTGCCAGAGTGCGGGTCTGTGCCCGGATAATTGTCAGTATAGAAGGGACAGTTTTGGTTAAAGGTAGGATGATTGGGTTGGCGGTTGTATCGCACCATTTTCGATAGGTACAGAATGACTTCGTTTTTACCGTCGCCATCCACATCCGCCAAAAAGGGCGGCGTATTCATTCGTAACGCAACGATTTGAACATTATAAGTCGGATTATCATCGTCATATTCCGGACAAAGGACGCCTAAGTTCAAAGGAAGCTCATGTATGAAGTGTTGATCGCTTGAGTTCAAGCCAATGATGAATATTTTTGCGAGTTGTACTGGAAAAGTCTGATTAGGATTAAAATAAACATTACCTTGTGCTGTTACGACAGTTTCAAGTCGTGAATCACTTATAAGATCACCAGTGATCGCCCCATATTGGGTGATTGTCGTGTAATCAGTTTCAAAATATTGGGGAAGCTGGACATCCAGTGAAAAGTCTGCGTAGGATGTGAGGGGTATAAGTAGAAGCCCAATCAGCAACACGAGCTTGAGTGCCTTCATCGATGAGTTCCTTTCTTTGATTACCGCAGTAGTTGCATCTTCTTCAGGATAACTTCATCACCCATGTCTACCCTGACAATGTAGACGCCAGACGGAACCGTATTGCTACGGGAATGGAAGAGCGGGGTCTGGTGAATGCCAGGAGAATGAACCGCAAGGGTTTGTTTCTGTACAAGCTGTCCGAGGAGATTGAACACACTGATTTTCACGGTCCGCGCTTGTTGGGTCTCGAACATCAACACAGAATTCGCATTGCTCGGGTTAGGGTAGATCGAGATGTTCTGCTCAAAAGGCATGTTTTGCTGATGACCTTCTATGTTCGTTTCATTGATCCCGATTATGGCATCATCATAGAACGAAAAACCGTAGAGAAGTACCGTATTTTCGTAATCTCGCAACCGCATGACAGCAAGAAGCTGGATCAACGCTCCGTCCCTTGATACTGCGGAACTTAATGCCAGAAGACCATTGCTAATCGAATAGGGTACAGGAAGTGTATCCTGAGTCATGGGATACACTTCACCATCGACCAGTTTTTCGTGGTATATCCTGCGGTTGTGATTGTAGAACAGGTGAACTGTTCCCGTGGAGTCGAGAACGATCGAGCTAAAAGAATTACTGGTGCTCAGCCGCCTGGTTTCGCTTGAACCATCCTGCCTGTGGACACGAATAGCGGAAAAGTTATAAAAATTAACCGAGCCGACGAAATTGATGTATGCATTACCATCCGGATCGACGATCAGATTGTTCTGCAGGATGATGTCGTCGTAATACAGCGAATCGGTACTGAAGACGTCTGTCTCGGTAAATGCAGGAACAATTTCATTCAAGTTTGTGTCGAGGACGGTAAAAGTCAGCCCCGAGGTCTCAAATCCCCCCTCGTTGGGATACCTTGCCAGGTAGGCGATGTAGAGATTGCCGTCATGCATTGTATAACGGCCAGAACGGGAATATTGATCCATATTCTGCAATACTTCGGCTGAGGTTGTGTCCGAAAGCAGAGTGCTGCACTCCGGGTCGAAACTGAACAGTGCCGGGTCGGAATCACGAGTGCTTTCCATGGGGTCCATCACGGAAGCGAGCATGAAATAGCGACCGTCATGCAGGACCGGTGGCGAATTATGCCAGCGCGATACGGAACAGATATAAGGGAAAATCAGGGAATCAGCGGCATCGGGAGAGGTTTGCCTCTCCAAACCGAGTTCAGCAACGAAGGGATGTCCGAAGCCGCGTGGATAGACTTCGCTCACTCCTGCGGTCATCATGCGCCCGGAAGGATTCCTGAATAGTGCGGAGGGACCATCGAATCGTCTATCAACATACATCGGTGCGTGGGTTTGAAAGATCTCTCCAAAACTATTAAATCGTGTTATTCCAAAGTAAATAAAGGCGGAATGGTGCCCGATCAAGAGCCATTCACGGGAGTCCACTTCCGCTAGTATCATTGCAATCTGGTATAGATACCCATCATCGATTACGAACCGCTCATGCCATGTCGCATTGGCAAGGGGATCGGAATGAGGTCCACCTGGGTCGTCGCTGGCTATTCCCCAGAAAGGAGCAAAGATGAAAAGTACGAAAAGGATGCACCTTGTGAATGATGCATGCAAGGCGAGTGAATACCGCGCAGTTGTCTCGATAGCTTTT
>Ga0068714_10000538_pt1 | contig 70743 bp, 61 predicted proteins | sample MTBNYHSulfiMetaG_FD_62988 | JGI IMG/M metagenome (GOLD analysis project Ga0068714, IMG submission 62988) | Enrichment culture microbial communities from rom New York Harbor, USA that are MTBE-degrading - MTBE-NYH (New York Harbor Sulfidogenic)... | ecosystem: Environmental > Aquatic > Marine >...
TCACCGGGCTGAAAATTAAGGAAGCCCTTCGAAAGGGGGCGCGCGTTACCGAGATCAACCCGGCCCGGTCTCCTCTCAAGCGCCTCGGGACGCGGTCCTTCCTGGTTCCACCGGGAAAGGAAATCGCCGTGATCAAGGGGATGATCCGGGTGATCCTCGATGAGGAGCTCGTGGATCTTTCCCGGGTCCGATCGTGGGAGGGGTTCGGGGATCTGGAAAAAACGGTCCGGGAAAAGAATCTCGAGGACGTTGCCAGACTTGCCGGAACGGACAAGGAGGGGATCCTGCAGGCGGCCAGGGATTTTGCCGCGGCCGAAAAATCCAGCATCCTCTTCGGGGAAACCGCCGCCCTTCAGCCCGGGGGCGAAAAGCTCATCCACGCCCTTCTGGACCTGCTGTTTGTGACCGGGAAAGCGGGCAGGGAAGGCTGCGGGATCCATCCAGTCTATTCCCCTGCCAATTTCCAGGGGGCCGTGGATATGGGTGTTGGCCCCTCCTGGCTTCCGGGCCACGCCGCCGGTTCGGCCGAGGGCCGGAAGGCCCTGGAAGAGGCGTGGGGGACTTCCCTTCCTGGAGAGGCCGGCCTTGAGGCCATCGGGATGATCCAGGCCGCCTCGGAAGGGAAGTTAAAAGCCCTCTACCTTGCGGGTGTCGACCCCTTCAGCTCCGTTCCTGGAAGCTCCGGGGTGCAGGAAGCCCTTGAAAAGCTGGAGTTTCTGGTGGTGCAGGATCTCTTCATGACCGAGGCGGCCCGCAGCGCGGATGTGGTCCTTCCCGCGGCCGGGATGGCCGAGAGGGAAGGTACCCTGACAAGTTCCGAGCGCCGGGTTCAGAAGCTCAGCAGGGCCGTCCGGGAGAGAGGGGATTCCAGGGCCGACTGGAAAATTTTCACCGGCCTTGCCGCCGCCATGAAGGCTTCTGGAATGGATTTCTCCTCTCCGAAGGATGTCCTGGAGGAAATCTGCCGTGTGGTTCCCTCCTATGCCGGCCTTGGGGATGTTGATCTCGGCAACGGGGGAGTCCAGTGGCCCGCCCCCGGAACCGAGCGGCTTTGCGGAGACGGGGTCCCAAGCGGGAAAGAGCGCTTCGGGGCGGTGGCCGAATGGAGCACGATGGAAAAAGACAGCCAGTATCCCCTCTCCCTGATCCTGGGGGAACTGCTTTTCCACTCCGGAAGCCTGAGCCGTTATTCGGAGAACCTCAACAGGATCGTCTCGTCGGCGTGTCTCCTCCTGAACCCCCAAACAGCCGCGGAATTCAAGATCCCCGATGAGAGCACCGTCAGGATCTATTCCGCCAAGGGTTCCGTTACAGTGCAGGCGCGCCACTCGGAAGATCTGATCCCCGGCGTTCTTTTCCTTCCCAGGCATTTTGAGAACGCCAGGGCCTCCGATCTGATGGTCCCTGGTCCGGGAGCGGAATCGATGACATCTGTCGTCAAGGTCAGGATCGAAAGAATCGAGGAATAAGGGAACCCATTATGGAGAACGTCCTTTTGTACCTGCTCATTTTTACCCTCAAGGTCGCCGCGATCATTGCCCTGGCTTTGGGCGGTACGACGTTCATGATCTGGGTGGAAAGAAAGGGAGCCGCCCGCATCCAGAACCGGAGCGGCCCTCTTTATGTTGGCCCATGGGGCCTTTTTCAGCCTATCGCCGACGGCATCAAGCTGTTCCTCAAGGAGGATATCTTCCCGACCTGCGCGGACAAGGTCCTTTTCTTCCTGGCGCCCCTTATCTGCTTCGCGCCGTCCCTGATGACTTTCGCGGTCATCCCGGTGGGCCCCCATGTCCAGATCGCGGACATCAACATCGGGATCGTCTATATCCTGGCCATTTCCTCCCTGGGCATCTTCGGCATCGTGATGGGGGGCTGGTCCTCCAACAATAAATATTCCCTCCTCGGCGGGCTCCGATCGGCTGCCCAGATGATCAGCTATGAGATCACCCTGGGGCTTTCCGTGGTGGGAGTGGTGGTGTTTGCCGGATCCCTTTCCCTAAACGACATCGTTTTGGCCCAGGGTGGGTCCTGGTTCCTCGGTATCCCGAAGTGGTTTGTCATCCCGCAGATCCTGGGGTTTGCCCTCTTCCTGGTTTCCATGTTCGCGGAGACCAACAGGCTCCCCTTTGACCTGCCCGAGGCGGAGCACGAGCTTGTGGGCGGATATTTCACGGAATATTCCAGCATCCAGTGGGGCCTCTTCATGATGGGTGAGTACGTGGCCATGATCTCCATTTCATGCGTCATGGTGACCCTCTTCCTGGGCGGATGGCTTCCCCTGCCGTGGATCGGCCCCCTCATCGAAGGACTCCTCCCGGCCGGGTTCGTCCTTTATGTGATGCCGGTGGTCTGGTTCCTTTCGAAGGTGGCTTTCTTCATGTTCCTCTTCGTCTGGGTCCGCTGGACCATACCGAGGTTAAGGTACGACCAACTTATGGCTTTGGGCTGGAAGGTTCTGATCCCCCTGGCGCTTCTCAACGTTATTATCGCCGGCGTTTTGAAGACGTTCCAGATCGTCTGACACGGGAGACATCACAGTGGGTTTGATGACCAATATTTTTCAGACTGACATCCTCAAGGGGCTGGGAGTAACTATCAAGTACTTCTTCTCGAAGCCCGTCACCTTCCGCTACCCGGAAGTCCGCTACGAGATGGGGGAGCGGTTTCGCGGCGCCCACATCCTGAAGCGCCATGAGGATGGAATCGAACGCTGTGTCGGATGCGGCCTTTGCGCCGAGATATGCCCGGCCCAGGCAATCCGCATTGAAACCTCCAACGGGGAGGACAGGGAAAGGATCGTGGACCGGTACGAAATCGATCTGGGCCTTTGCATCTACTGCGGATTCTGCCAGGAGGTCTGCCCGGTTGACGCGGTCTTTCTGGGCAAGGACTACGAACTGGCGGACACGGACCCCGGCCGAACCCACGTCGGCAAGGACGAGATGCTCGCCAAGGGGGAAGATCCCCGGTACGACCATCTTTAGGAGCGAGGATATGGGTCTTCCAGAGATATTCTTTTACTACTTTGCCATCATGGCCGTTGTGACGGCAGGTTTCGCGGTAACACGCCCGAACCCTGTTTACTCGGTCCTTTTCCTGGTGGCCTGTTTCTTCCACGTGGCCGGGCTTTTTGTCCTACTCGGAGCGGAGTTCCTGGCTGCCCTCCAGATTCTGGTCCAGGCGGGGGCTTTGATGGTCCTCTACCTTTTTGTCGTGTTCCTGTTCAATCTTTCCGAAGCAAAAAGCGCCCGGGTGGTCCACCGGCAGGCAGGCTTTGCGGGGATCGTCAGCCTGATACTCGTTGCCCTCATGGTTATCTTTTCCGTCCAGGGGGTCTTCCGCGGCCCCTTCAGGGAACTTGTGCGGCCCCAGACGACCGACAACGTTTCCTTTGTGGCCGGGTCCCTGTTCACGGATTTCCTCCTGCCTTTTGAACTCGCATCACTGGTGCTTCTGGTTGTGCTTTTCGGCGCTATCGTCCTGGGAAAAAGGGAGGAAGGGGAATGATCGGCCTGACGCATTATCTGATCCTTTCGGCCATCCTTTTTATCATTGGCGTCATGGGCGTGCTCATGAGGCGGAATATCATAGTCATCCTTCTTTCCATAGAGCTGATATTGACCTCAGTCAACCTCAATCTGATCGCCTTCTCCCATTTCGTTAACAATCCGACCGGGCAGGTGTTCGTGTTCTTCGTCCTGACTATTGCCGCGGCTGAGGCGGCCCTGGGACTTGCGATCCTCGTGACCCTGTACAAGAACCTCGAGTCCATCAATGTGGACGACGTCAACCAGTTGAAGGGCTAGGAGACCCAAACGATGACTGAAGCCGTAGTCCTGGTCCCTCTGTTCCCCGCCCTCGGGGTCCTTCTGAATCTGATCTTTTCAAGGAGGATGTCCGAAGCCGCGGTTGGAATCATGGCGTGCGCCTCCGTCGGCGCTTCCTTCCTCTCGGCGGTAGTGGCTGTTTTCGGGCTGTCGCAAATGGAAGCGGGGCACCGGGCGGTTGAGACCATCCTTTACCAATGGATCGGTTCCGGCAAGTTTTCCGCCGATGTCGGGTTCCTCCTGGATCCCCTGTCCTCGGTGATGATCCTGGTTGTCACCGGCGTGGCCTTCCTCATCCATGTCTACTCCATCGGCTACATGCACGGCGACCCCGGAGTCCGGCGGTTCTTCCTCTATATGAACCTCTTTGTTTTCGCCATGCTCCTTCTGGTCCTGGGCAACAGCTATGTCATCCTTTTCGTGGGATGGGAGGGCGTGGGCCTTTGCTCCTACCTGCTTATCGGGTTCTGGTATGTCAAGGACAGCGCGGCCAACGCGGGGCAGAAAGCCTTTGTGGTAAACAGGATCGGCGATTTCGGGTTCCTCCTCGGCATGCTTCTGATTATCTTCAACTTCGGCACCCTTTCGTTTACCAAGGTCTTCGCCGAGGCACCCCACGTCTTTAACTCCGGGGATTTCATGGTCACCCTGATCACCCTCCTCATGTTCCTCGGAGCCACCGGGAAATCCGCGCAGCTGCCTTTGTACATCTGGCTTCCGGACGCCATGGAGGGCCCAACCCCTGTTTCCGCCCTAATCCATGCCGCGACAATGGTCACCGCCGGTGTCTACATGATCTGCAGGAGCCATGTCCTTTATGACCTGGCCCCGGCATCCCTTGTCGTCGTGGCCACGGTGGGATGCCTGACGGCGTTTCTTGCCGGGACGATCGCCCTGGTCCAGAACGATATCAAAAGGGTCCTGGCCTATTCCACGGTCAGCCAGCTCGGCTACATGATGCTCGCGGCCGGGGTGGGGGCCTACACCGCAGCGATCTTCCACCTCATGACCCACGCTTTCTTCAAGGCCCTCCTCTTTCTCGGGGCCGGAAGCGTCATCCATGCCCTTCACGAGGAACAGGATATACGGAACATGGGGGGCCTCCGGAAGATCATGCCGACCACCTACAAGACGTTCCTCATCGCTTCCCTGGCCATTGCGGGGATTCCGCCGCTGGCAGGGTTCATGTCCAAGGACGAGATCCTCTATTCGACCTTCAACGCCGGAATGGGCGGCTGGAATACTATCCTCTGGTCCCTTGGGATCTTCACGGCCTTCCTGACCGCTTTTTACATGTTCCGGCTTGTTTTCAAGACCTTCCACGGGGAGTGCCGACTGGATCCCGAGCGGAAGAAACATGCGCATGAGTCCCCGCCCGTGGTCACCATCCCCCTGGTCGCCCTGGCCTTTCTTTCCGCTGTGGGTGGTTTTCTAGGCATCCCCATTTTTCTTAAATACAATGTCATGCACAACTGGATGGGTCCTCTTTTTGCCAAAGTTGCCCAACACGGAGGGGAAGCGGCCCACGCGGCTCACAGCCTTTTCGCCGAACTCAGCCTCATGGGGATATCGGTGGTGGTTGCCACGTCCGGTATCCTCCTGGCCCTGATTATCATCCTGTTCAGGCCCGGAATCGCCGAGAGCATCCGGCAGAATTACAGCGGTCTTTACAATCTTTTCCTGAACAAATGGTGGGTCGACGAGATGTATAACGCGGTTGTGATCCGGCCGCTCTGGGCCCTTTCCGGTTTCTTCTGGACAGAATTCGATGGAAAGGGGATAGACGGCACCCTTCACGGCATCGCCAATGGAGCCCAGGTGTCTGGAGGGTGGCTTTCCAGACTGCAGACAGGGTTTATACAGAATTACGCCCTCACCATGGCCATCGGCGTCGCCGTGATTATGATATTGGCTTTGTTCTAGAGGAGAATAATCAGTTTTCAGCCGTTTTCTGACGGCCAAAACCGGAAAGAGCTGAAATGAACGAACTGAATTTTCCACTCCTTTCGCTAGTCACTTACCTGCCGGCGGTTGGCGCTCTCCTGATGGTTCTCTTCGTCTCGGGCCGCAATCATCAAGCGGTCCGGTACACGGCCTTCGGCATTGCGGTGGCGGATTTTCTCCTGTCCCTGCTGATCCTTCCCTATTACCAGGTGAGCCAGTCAGGGTTCCAGCTTCTTGAAAAGTCGACCTGGATCAAGGGGATGGGGATCCAGTACCAGATGGGGGTCGACGGGATCAGCCTTCTCCTCGTCCTGCTGACGACATTCCTGGGCGCTTTGGCAATCCTGTCCTCCTTTTCGGCTATTACGGAGCGGGTCAAGGAGTACATGGCGTGCCTCCTGATCCTTCAGACGGGGATGATCGGTGTCTTCTTTGCCCTGGATATAGTCCTTTTCTACGTGTTCTGGGAAGTCATGCTTATCCCCATGGCCCTCCTCATCGGGGTGTGGGGCGGCAAGCGCAGGATATACGCCGCCGTCAAGTTCTTCCTTTACACCCTCGTTGGAAGCCTTTTCATGCTCATCGGGTTCCTGGTGGTCTACTTCTCCCACGGGGGCGCCACGGGAGTTTACACCTTCGATCTGATCCGGCTCATGAAGGCGGCCCTTCCCTACGACATCCAGGTCTGGGGCTTCTGGGCGCTGTTCCTCGGGTTCGCAATCAAGGTGCCTCTCTTCCCCTTCCACACATGGCTCCCGGACGCCCACGTCGAAGCACCAACCGCGGGATCGGTCATCCTTGCCGGTGTCCTTCTTAAAATGGGGACCTACGGTTTCGTCCGGTTTTCCCTCGGACTGTTTCCCCAGGCTGCCCTCAAGGCCATCCCGGTCATTTTGACCCTGGCAGTCATTGGGATCATATACGGAGCTCTGGTTGCCTGGGTCCAGCCCGATGTTAAAAAACTTGTGGCCTACAGCTCGGTCAGCCACCTCGGGTTTGTGGTCCTGGGCCTTTTCACCGTGACGGTCCAGGGCATCCAGGGGGGCGTCCTTCAGATGATCAACCATGGCCTGTCAACAGGCGCCCTCTTCCTTCTGGTGGGAGTCCTCTATGAAAGGCGCCATACCAGAATGCTGGATCAGTTCGGAGGGCTTGCGGCCAAGATGCCCGTGTTCGCCGGCATCCTTGGAATCGTGACCTTCTCGAGCATCGGCCTGCCCGGCCTTAACGGGTTTATCGGGGAGTTTCTCATCCTCCTTGGGGCATTCCAGGCGAAACAGTTCGTCTTTGGCGCCCTGGCGGCGACGGGTGTCGTGCTGGGGGCAGTCTACATGCTCCACATGTACAAGAAGGTGATGTTTGGAAAGGTTACCAGGGAAGAGAACCAGAACATCTCCGATATGAACCAGAGGGAGATCCTGGTCCTCGCCCCCATCCTTGTCCTGATCTTCTGGATCGGCCTATATCCCATGCCCTTCCTCAGGGTCATGGAGCCTGCCGTGAACGATATCGTGGCCCGTTTAGGGGTCCATGAGCCCGGCAAGATGGGAAGCAGCCCGCACGCCGCCGTTATTAGCTCCCTTCTTCCAGAAGACGGGAGGATTGCTGACCTGCAATGGGAAACGGACGATCTTACAAGCGCAATAAAAGAATAAGGGAGTGGGCCCCATGCTGAACATCCTTATACCTGATTTCAGGGTCATCGCCCCCGAGCTGGTCCTTACCGCGACGGCCATGATCATCATCCTGTGGGAAATGATCAACAGAACTCGTTCCCATGCGGTTTCGGCCAACCTGGCCCTGGTGGGGAGCGTCGCCGCCCTTGCGGCCACCGTCGCTTCCTGGAACCTGAACATCTCCACCTTTGGTGATTCCCTGGTCCTCGATCCTTACGCTTCCTTTTTCAAGGTGATTTTCCTCGCCGGGCTCATCCTTTCGGTGTCGCTTTCAATGAAATACATCCAGGAGAGCGGAGTCCGGTATCATGCCGAGTATTACGCCCTCATGGTTCTGGCCACCGTCGGAATGATGATAATGGCCATGGGACGGGAACTGATAACCATTTTCCTCGGGCTCGAACTTCTTTCCATGCCCCTTTACATCCTTGCCGGTTTTTTCCGGAGAGATATCCGGTCCAACGAGGCAGGGTTCAAATACTTTGTCCTCGGGTCCTTCGCCACCGGGATCATGCTTTTCGGAATGTCCTATATCTACGGTGTTTCGGGAAGCACTCATCTTCAGGTCATCGCCAGGACCCTGCACCGACATCCTTCCGCCTATGCCGACAAGGCTCTCCTGTTCGGGCTCCTGCTGGTGATCGTGGGCTTCGGGTTCAAGATTTCGGTGGTCCCCTTCCACCAGTGGACCCCGGATGTCTATGAGGGGGCGCCAACACCGGTGACAGCTTTCATGTCCGCGGGGCCGAAGGCTGCGGGGCTCGCGGCCCTTATTCGGATCCTTGTGGAGGGCCTGCCAAGGATGGCGCAGGAATGGGAGCTCATCGTTGCCATTCTTTCGGTCCTGACCATGACCGTGGGCAACCTCACGGCCCTTCGGCAGACCAACATCAAGAGGATGCTTGCTTATTCCTCCATCGCTCATGTGGGGTATATCCTCATTGGGGTGGTGGCCTCTGTGGGAGGCCGGGCCGATCTGGGCTTTTCTGCGGTCATGTTCTATCTGCTGTCCTACACCTTCATGAACATCGGAGCCTTCGGAATTATTGTTTTCATGAAGAGAGAAGGGATTGCCAATGAGAACCTGGATGACTTTACCGGGCTTTCCTGGCGATCTCCCGGCGCGGCCCTCGCGATGCTGGTCTTCCTCTTTTCCCTGGCCGGGATTCCCCCAACGGCAGGATTTGCCGCCAAGCTTTCGGTGTTTTTCGCGGCCATTCAGGGCGAGTATTACTGGCTGGCCATTATCGGGATCCTTAACAGTGCAGTAGCCGCCTACTACTACCTCAGGGTCGTGGTCCTTATGTACATGAAAGAACCCGAAAAGGAACTCGGCAAGGCCACGTCGTCACCCTTGCTTTGGACGGGGATTTCCCTGGCCCTCGTTGGGACCCTGTATCTCGGCGTCTTTCCCGGAGGCTTCCTGGAAAAAGCCCGCATTGCGGTTAGCATCCTTCTTAAGGTCTGACAGAAAAGCTACCCGTTACCACCGAAATACGGACGAATTTATTTAATGGCGCCGAAGGGCGCCATTTTTTACTAGATTTTTGGAAAAATGAGGCAGTTATTAACCCATGAAAAGAATGTCTCACCGCACCAGGGGAATACTGCTGACATTGGGAGGGGTGTTCATCCTCTCCCCCGATACTCTTTTGATCTCCTCCGTTCAGGCCGATTTATGGACTCTGATCTTCTGGAGGGGTTTTTTGACAGCTCTGACTCTTTCCATCGCGATGGGGATCCTTGACGGAAAAAGGTTCTGTAAAGAGGCGCTCATGTTGGGAGTACCCGGAGTGATCGTGGGGTTTTTTTTCGCGCTAAGTACGGTAACGTTCGTCGCCTCCGTTCGGCTGACCAAGGCCGCTAATGCCCTTGTTATCGTTGCGGCAATGCCTTTGATCGCGGCCGTGTTTACAAGGATATTTCTCAAGGAAAAAGTCCCCGTCAGGACGTGGGCCGCGGTTATAGCCGGTTTTTCCGGGATTACCCTGGTCTTTTGGGGGAACTTTGGCAGCCGGGCTTCCATCGGCGACCTTATTGCCCTCGGGACAGCGCTCCTTATGGCAGGGAACTTTGTTCTGATCCGAAAATTCGGGGAAAACAATATGTTGCCTGCTGTAGTTATAAGCGGCATTGCTACGACGATTTTTTCCGGCTTTTGGGCAAGCCCTTTATCCATAGAGGGGGCGGATTTTTTCCTTCTGGGGGCTATGGGAATTATCGTCATGCCGATCCCCCTGGCGGTAATGACAGTGGCGCCCAAGCTCATCCCTCCGGCGGAGGTGGGTCTGATCATGCTGTTAGAAACGTTTCTGGGCCCGCTCTGGGTCTGGCTCGCGCTGGGGGAGAAGCCGGGGATCCACACAATGGTCGGGGGCGGGATCCTGATCCTGGCTCTGGCTTTGCATGCCTGGGCCGGGATGAGATGGCCCGAACCGGGGGATCCTTATGTTTTTGAAAACCAGGGAGTATAAACCGGCAATAAAAGGAGGAACCCATGAAAATTCAAAAAAACGCGGTGGTAACAATCCATTACACACTCAAGGATGAGTCAGGGAAAATCCTCGATTCTTCCCGGGACCGGGATCCCCTCGACTTTTTGCAGGGATCGGGTCAGATCATCCCTGGAATGGAAAAGGCCCTCGATGGCCGCACCTCCGGGGAAGAATTCTCCGTGGTGGTCGAACCGGAGGAGGGCTACGGGGTACGAGATGAATCCCTGGTATATAAAGTCCCCAGCGAACATTTTGAAGGCGTGGAAGGGATCAAGGTTGGGATGCAATTCCAGGTGGACACCGGCGAGGAAACGATTTTGATGAACGTCGCCGGCATCGAAGAGGATGGGATCGTTCTTGATGGAAACCACCCCCTCGCCGATGAGCGTCTCTTTTTCGAGGTGTCTATTCTGGGGGTCCGCGAAGGGACGGAGGCTGAAATCAAAGGCTGCGGCGATTGCACCGGGTGCTGCGGATGCCAGGACCAGTAAAAACCGGGAGATAACCCTTGCCGGGTCGTTTCCTGACGGCAGGTAGGGAAAAATCCTTTCAGGGTCTAAATCGTCTTTGTCGAAATACCCATTATAATGTAGAAATAAAATCAATTTCCATTTTTCTTTGATGGCGGTGAATCCATGCCCAGGTCCAAATCCAGGATGGAAAAAATCCTCGAAAGTCTGCCGGAGATGCAGTTTGTGGTCGACTTTGAGGGAATCCTCAGGTACGTCAAGTTCGCCAAAACCTCCAGAGGGTGGTTTGACCCTGTCCAATCCATTGGGAAGCCGATTCTTTCCGTCTTGCATCCTGACGTCGCCCCTTTGATCGATCAAAAGATCAGGGAAGTATTCGAATCCGGGGTGGAACAGATCTGCGAATTTACTTTGGCCGTCCCCGAAAATCCCCTTGTTCCGATGCATTTTCAGGCGTACCTGAATCTCATGGATGACAGGGAAGTCCTGGTTTCGATCAGGGATGTCAGCAAACGGATCCATGCTGAAAAAAAGCTCATGGATTCGGAAAACCGCTATCGCAGGCTTTTCGAGTTCAGCCCCTTGCCCAAGATGGTCCTGGATGCCCAGAGCCTCCGTTTCCTGGATGTCAACGAGGCCGCGCTCCGGCAATATGGGTACTCCAGGGAGGAGTTTCTCGACCTGACCCCGAGGGACATTTTCCCGGATGAGGAGCTGCACAGGGAGGAGGACATTAAACCCGGCCGTCCCTGTGAAAACCTCGTCGGGAAGTGGAGGCAAAGGAAAAAGGACGGGTCCCTCATCCAAGTGGAGGTCTTCTGTCACCAGATCTCCTTCGAGGGGCGGGACGCGAGGATCATCATCTGCCATGACGTCACGGAAAAGGAGACGGCCAGGCAGGCCCTGGAGGAGAGCGAGGAAAAATTCCGGAAAGTATTCCTGGCGAGCCCGGATGCTTTTACGGTCACCCGTGCGGAAGACGGCCGGATCGTGGATGTCAATGACAGTTTTTCAGAGATATCCGGCTGGAGGCGCGAGGAGGTCATAGGCAAAACCTCCCTGGAGGTCGGCCTTTTTGCAGACCAGGAAGGCAGAAACGTTCTGATGAAAGCCCTCGAAGGGGAGGGCGTCGCGCAGAATCTGGAGATACGGTACCGGCACAAGTCCGGTGAGATAATTTACGGATTGACCTCAGGGACCATGGTCGTTTTTGAGTGCGTCCCCCATCTCCTGGCCGTAACGAGGGATATCACCGCCATCAAAAAGGCCCAGGATGCCATCAGGGAGGGCGAGGAGAGGTTTGAGGCGATATTCAACACCAGTCCGGACGCCATCGTGATCCTGGATATGGAGACGAAGAAGATCGCCGACGTGAATGAGGGTTTTGTCACCCTTTCCGGCTACCGCAAAGATGAGGTGATCGGAAAAACCACGGAGGCCGTTGGTGTATGGGAAGCATCCGCCCAGAAAGACGAATTCTACCGGATCCTGGATAAGATGGGGTTTATCGATGGCCTCGAGTGCCGGTTTGTCCTCAAGGATGGTTCCCTGGAGAAGGGTCTCCTTTCGGCCCGGCCCCTTCAACTAAAGGGCCGTCCCTATCTCCTGGTGACGGTCAGGGACGTGTCCAGCCTCCTTGAAACCCAGAAAAAGCTCCGCGCGTCGGTGGCGGAAAAAGAGGTCCTCCTCAGGGAGGTCCACCACCGGGTCAAAAATAACCTCCAGGTCATTATGGGGCTGCTGAACCTTCAGGAGCATCACATAGAGGACGAGCAGGGGCGCCAGATTTTCAAGGAAAGCCAGAACCGGATCCTGACCATGTCCCTTATCCACGAGGTTCTCTACCAGAGCCGGGATCTCGCCCGGATCAACTTCAGGGATTACCTGGTGAGCCTGACCAATAACCTCTTTTCCTCCTACGGGATCAGCAGGGAAAGGATCAGCCTGGACCTGGATATCGAAACGACCGAGGTCGTGGTTGATACCGCCATTCCCTGCGGGCTGATCATCAACGAGCTCGTCACCAACGCCCTCAAGCACGCGTTTCCAAAAGGCAGAAAAGGTTCTATCAGCGTAACGTTTAAAAGAAGAAAACCTAGCGGTTACCTTCTCGAAGTCAGGGATGACGGGGTCGGCCTTTCCCGGGATCTGGACGTCTGCAAGGCTGGTTCCCTGGGTCTTCAGCTTGTGGTGATCCTTCTGGAACAGCTCAAGGGAAAACTGGAAATTGATTCCAGGGGCGGCGCGACCTTCCGGATGGAATTTGACGAATATTTTGAAGCCGGGGCCATGCTCTATTAGGAATGGTTTTTTGGGATAAATTTTTTTGCAATAGATTTCTTATGGAGTCTCCGGTGGGGGTTGGGGGTCAGGCTGAACCTGCAGCCTGAAGGGACCAGACAGGAGCACCAATGATTCAGGAAAACGAAATCAGCTCCATGCTGATCGGTTTTGGAATAATCATTTACATCCTTTTTAATTCCGGGCGCATTTCACGAATCCCCTTTTCAAAATTCCTTCAAACCTCCTTTCTATTTCTCTGTGCCGGCTACATCCTCACAGTGGCGGAAGGGTTCTTCCTGAGCGGATTCCTGAACCTTATGGAGCACGCCTGCTACGCTTCCAGTTCCGTCTTTGCCGCCTGGTGGTGCTACCGGGTTTTTCCAGGCAGCAGGAAATCCTGATGGATCGGTTAGTAGCTCTTTTCGATCTCGCTGCCCTGCTTGCCTCCTCCGCGGCCCTTTTTTTCCTTTGCCTGGGCCGCAAAAGAGCCCCTTTCCGTGGGACCTGGAGTTTATTTTTCCTCATCCTGGTCCTGACGATTCTGCACGATGGAAGCAATTTCCTGGAGTGGGCCGGGATAACGGCCGTTCTGGACCCGGCGGTGGACCGCGTCGAGGTTTTGACCGTGGTGCTCTGGGGTTTCCTTTTCTATACCTTCGTCCAGCGTACGACCGAAAGGGACCTTCGCCGGAGCGAGGAACGATACCGCCGGCTTTTCGAGGTCGGAAGCGACATGATCATCGTTTTCGAAGTGAGGGAAGATAATCTGCCCGGGAAGATCGTGGAGGTCAACCAGGTTGCCGGCACCCGGCTGAGATATGGTAAGGAAGAGCTTCTCGGGATGGTTTTCAGGGATCTTAACGACCCCGGAAGCCCATGGGATATGCGCGATATCCTAGCCCCCAGGGAGGGGGGGCAACCCCCCGTTTTTGAGGGCGCTTTTCGGACGAGAGAGGGGAAAAAAATCCCTGTGGAGATCACCTCGCGCCTTTTTGAACTTTCCGGGAAAAGGGCCATCCTTTCCATTGCTCGGGACATCACCGAAAGGATTGAGTCGGAACGCCTCTTGAGGGAGATTCGGCAACTCGACGAGAAGATCCTTTTCGCTTCTCCGGTGGCGTTCGTCCTCCATGATGAACGGAAAAGGATAATTAAAGTGAGCCGGGCCTATCAGGATGTCACGGGATACCCGCCTGAGCATGTTGTGGGGAAGACCCTGGAGGAGTTCATGCCCGAGGGTCCCCAGCGGGCGAAAATTCTTGAAAATATCCAGAAAGCCATGGATTCCGGGGAGCAGGTTGGTCCACAGGAGATCGAATCCACCATCCCTGGCCTCTTCCTCAAGGAGACCGTCATCCCCGTTTTTGGCCAGGATGGCGGGGTGGTCAACATCCTGAGCGTCCTGGAAAATATCACTGAAAGGAAAAAGGAAGCGGATCAGCGGAAGAAAAGCGAGGAGAAATACCGGATGCTCTTTGAGACCATACAGGAAGGGGTTGCCCTCCAGAGAGTAATTGATGACGGGCGCCCGGGGAATTTTATCCAGGCAAATCCCGCCTTCCAACGCTTATTTGGATACGGAAAGGAAGAATTATGCGATTTGTCCCCTATGGATATTTCCCGGGATGTCTCCGAAGGGGAACGCCGCGGGAAGGAGAAAAGGGTTAAAAATCTCCGCGGACTGTATTTTGAGAGGGTTTTTTTCACCAAATCGGGGAGGGAATTGATTTGCGAGATGAGGACCGATCTCGTTGACATCGGTGGAGAGAAATTTTTTGTTTCCATTTTCCACGATGTCACCCAGCGTGTCCTGGCCGAGAGGATGATAAGCAGATCCCTCCGCGAAAAGGAGGTTCTCCTTCGGGAAATCCACCACAGGGTCAAGAACAACCTTCAGGTGATATCGGGTCTTTTAAACCTGCAATCTCACTTCATCGATGATCAGGGTGTGAAGGCCATTTACAGGGATGGTCAGAACCGGATCCAGGCCATGTCGATGATCCACGAGGTACTTTACCGGAAAGAGGATCTTTCTTTCATTAGCATTCACCATTATCTCAGGGATCTGGCCGAGATCTTGATGGCTTCCTATTTGATAGACAAGGACCGGATCCGGCTCATCCTCGATCTCGAAGAGGTGGATGTCGTGCTGGACACGGCCGTTCCCTGCGGGTTAATCCTCAACGAGCTGATATCCAATTCGTTAAAGCATGCTTTTCCCGGTGGCCGGAAAGGCGTGATTCAAGTAAACTTCGCAAGGTCCGGGACCAACAGGTTCACCCTCTCGGTTTCCGACGACGGTGTGGGGCTTCCCCCGGACTTCGATCCTGCCGGTGCCAGAACCATGGGCATTCAGCTTGTCCGGATCCTCTCCGAGCAGCTGGGCGGGGAACTGAGGTGTTTTTCGAAGGGGGGATCCTCCTTCAAAGTGGAATTTGACGAATACAGAGAAGTCGAAAGGATCTCCTCCTAGCTGCGGCAACACACGGCTGGCCTTTTTCCCACGTGATAAAAATAGAGAATCTTACAAAAGCCTACGGTGCCCAGGTCCTTTTTGAGGATGCGACCATCAGTTTCGGCAAGGGGGAAAGGGTGGGCCTGGTTGGTCGGAACGGCCATGGGAAAACCACCCTTCTGCGGTTGATCATGGGCCAGGAAAGCCCGGATCGGGGCCTGGTCGGCGTGCCCAAGGGATACCGCGTCGGTTACCTGACCCAGGAGCTTCAGTTCTCGAAATCGACCATCCTGGAAGAGGTGTCCGCAGGGCTCAAAACGGATCAGGTCTACCGGGCCCAAAAGGTTCTTTCGGGGCTCGGCTTTTCTCCCTGGGACCTGGAGCGGCCCCCCCAATCCTTTTCGGGCGGCTTTCAGGTGAGGCTCAATCTCGCCAGGCTTCTGGTTTCCGATTTCGATCTTCTCCTTCTCGACGAGCCGACCAATTTCCTTGATGTGGTTTCCATCCGTTGGCTGGAGAAGTTTTTCCTCTCGTGGAAGGGGGAACTCCTCCTGGTTACCCATGACCGGAGTTTCATGGACACCGTGACGACCCACATCATGGGCATCCACCGCGGCCGGATCCGGAAAATAACAGGCAATACGGGAAAATATTACGCCCAGATCAGGCAGGAAGAGGAGGTCCACGAACGATCGAGGATCAACATCGAGCGAAAAAGGCGCCAAACGGAGGATTTCATCAGAAAATTCCGGGCCAAAGCACGTCTTGTCGGCCTCGTTCAGTCCCGCATCAGATCCCTGGAAAAGCAAAAGGTCCCGGAAAGGCTTCAGTCCATCCGTACCCTCGATTTTTCCTTCACTGCGGCCCCGTTTCAGGCCAGGATCCTGATGGAGGGGAAGCACCTGAGTTTCCGGTGGCCGGGAAGCGACGGCGACCTGTTCAACCTGTCGCATCTGACGGTGGCAGCGGGAGACCGCATTGCCGTCGTGGGTCCCAACGGCAAGGGAAAAACGACCCTTTTAAGAATCCTGGCGGGGGAGTTAAAACCCCATTCCGGAGAAAGAAAGGTCCATGAAAAGACCAGGATCGGTTTTTTCGGCCAGACGAACGTGGAACGCCTTGAAAAAAACCGAACGGTGGCTGAAGAACTGGCGGGAGCGGATCCGGATCATTCCCTCCAGAAAGCCAGGTCCGTTGCCGGTACGATTATGTTCGAGGGCGACGCGGCCCTCAAAAAGATCGGGGTGCTGTCCGGGGGCGAGAAAAGCCGCGTGCTCCTCGGCCACCTTCTCCTCGAACCTCACAACCTCCTGCTTCTGGATGAACCCACGAACCACTTGGACATGGACGCGGCGGAAGCCCTTCTCGAGGCTCTGGAGGATTTCGAGGGAGCGGTGGTGATCGTCACCCACAACGAGATGTTCCTCCATCGGCTGGCGGAAAAGCTGGTGGTGTTTGACGAGGGACGCGTCTTCCCTTTCGATGGCCCGTATGGCCGGTTTCTGGAAGAGGAGGGCTGGGCTGACGAAAGGGATGCCGGGGAAAAAGGTCAGGGAAAAAAATCCGCCGGGGGAGAGGTTCCAAAGGCCAGTGGCGGGGTAAAGTCCACGTCCGGAGGTTCTTCCAGACAGGAAAAGGCTCGCCTGGTGCAAGAAAGATCCAGGGAGCTGACCCCCCTGCGCGACAGGTATTCCCGTCTCGAGAAGAGGATCGCCGATCTTGAAAAAAAGATCCACGAGGTGAACGGGCTTCTGATCAAGGCATCCAGCGACAGGGACGCGAAGAAAATTGAGGAATTATCCCTGGAGCTTCACGGGCTCAATGTGGAGGTCGAAGAGTGTTACGAAGGGTTAGTGGAAACATCGGGGACCCTTGAAAGGGTCAAAAAGGAATGGGAGGTCAGGACAGGTGACGGACAGGACCGGAATGGATCGTGACGGGAAAGGGGCCGCCCTGCGGGAGGGGAAGCCATTAAGCATCGTTGTCCTCGACGGGCACACCGCGAATCCGGGCGACCTTTCCTGGGATGCCCTCCGGGAGCTTGGTTCGTGCCGTATCTTTGACCGGACCCCTCCGGAAAAAGTCCGGGAAAGGGCTGAGGGGGCCGACGTTCTTTTAACCAACAAGGTGATCATCAACGAGGATCTTATGGACGTCCTGCCGGCCTTGAGGTATATCGGTGTCCTGGCGACGGGGTACAATGTTGTGGACACGGCTGCGGCGGCCTCCCGGGAAATAATCGTCACCAATATCCCCGAATACAGCACGGCCTCGGTGGCGCAGCTGACCTTTGCCCTCCTTATGGAGCTCGCAAGGGGGCCGGGACTCCACGCAAGGGCGGTCAGGGACGGGAGGTGGTCTGCCTCCCCCGACTTTTCCTTTCACATGATCCCTCAGCGGGAATTAACAGGTTTGACCTTCGGGATCGTCGGTTTTGGCCGCATCGGAAAAGCCGTGGCCGAACTGGCCCTCGCCTTCGGGATGGATATCCTTGTGACCACCCGGAGTCCGGGAGATGAGAAAAGTGTCACTTTCGTGGAACCTGACGTCCTGTTCAGCCAGGGGGACGTGGTCAGTCTCCACTGCCCACTGACACCCGGGACCGAGGGGATGGTGGATGAGGGCCGCCTTCGACTCATGAAGCCTTCCTCCTTCCTGATCAACACGGCACGCGGGCCCCTGGTCGACGAAAGGGCCCTGGCGCGGGCCCTTAACGAGGACAGGATCGCCGGAGCGGCCCTGGATGTACTTTCATCGGAGCCCCCTCCGGCCGATCACCCTCTGCTGTCCGCGAAAAACTGCGTCATAACCCCCCATCTGGCCTGGGCGACGCTCGCGGCGAGAAGACGGCTTGTCGAAACAGCGGTCGGCAATGTCAGGGCCTGGGTGGAGGGAAAGCCGGTGAATGTGGTGAATGGAAGAAAAAAAGAAGAGGGAACAGGGAAGAGGAGGGTATAGGGTAAAAGGTTAAGGGAAAAGATTACAGGGCATAGGTACCATGTACATTTTTCACCCGTAGCGCGTTGAAGGGTTTTTGCGAAGCCATCAACGTCAAACTTGAATTGAAAGGATCGAGGAGCATTCCATGAGCAGGCAAACACCGATTATCGATCTTAGAAGCGACACCGTGACCAAACCCACCCCGGAAATGAGGCAGGCGATGGCAGAAGCCCCCGTTGGGGATGATGTCTACGGGGAAGACCCCACCACCCTGCGCCTTGAGGAGATGGCTGCCGACATCCTCGGATTTGACGCATCCCTTTTCGTGCCATCGGGGACCATGGGAAACCAGATCGCCCTGGCGGTCCATACGAGGCCGGGGGAGGAAGTCATCTGTGATTCCCAGAGCCATATCATCCACTATGAGATGGCGGCGATGGCAGCCCTTTCGGGGCTCCTCCCAAGGGTCATCCAGGCCGAAAAAGTCTTCCCCACCGTCCGGCAGGTGAAAGAGGCCATCGCCCCGGACATTTCCTATGTGTCCCGGACAGGACTTGTGTCCCTTGAAAACACGCACAACAGGGGGGGCGGCGCCGTGATGCCCATCCCCTGGCAAAGGGAGATCCAGGAGGCCGCCCATGAGAAGGGGATCCCGGTCCACCTGGACGGGGCCAGGATCTTTAACGCCGCGGCCGCCCTGGGGGTTGAGGCAAAGGAGATCGCGAAAGGCTGCGATTCCGTCATGTTCTGCGTCTCAAAAGGATTGGGAGCCCCGGTGGGATCCCTCCTTTGCGGGTCCGGGGAATTTATCGGGGAGGCGCGGCGGGTCCGCAAACGGTTCGGCGGGGGCATGAGGCAGACGGGGATCCTGGGGGCGGCCGGGATCGTGGCCCTGGAAAAAATGACGGCAAGGCTCGTCGAGGACCATCGGGTTGCCCATCTCATCGCGGAGGGAATCGCCCGGGTCCCCGGGATAACCATCCCGGTCATGCCGCAGACCAATATCCTGATTTTCGAGGTCGGTCCGGCGTGGTTCCGGGATCAGGCTCCCCGGGATGGGAACTACGCCGGGGCCTTCCTCCGGCATCTGGAAAGCAAAGGGATTCAGGCCCTGGGCATCGACGCGGCGAAGGTGCGTTTTGTGACCCATTTTGACATACCCGGGGATACGGTGGAAAAGACCCTCATGGCCGTGACAAATGGCTCCTAGAGCGAAAGAACCTCCCGAAAGTCCAGGATTTTTCGCCTCCTGCGCGAGAAATGTGGAGGATCTCCTGGGTCTTGAACTGGAGGCCCTCGGGGCCCGGTCTGTCCGCCCCGTGCTGGCGGGAGTCCATTTCGGGGGGACGGTCGAAACGGCCATGGCCGCATGTCTCTGGTCCCGCATAGCCAACAGGGTTTTTCTGCCCCTTGCCCGTTTTCCCTCCCCCGATCCGGAGGCTCTTTATCAGGGCGTCCGAAGGATCCCCTGGGAAAAACACCTTGACGCCGGGGGGACTTTTTCGGTGGATGCCAACGTCTCCTCTTCCGGCATCACCAACTCCTCCTATGCGGCTTTAAAATCGAAAGATGCCTTGGCCGATCGCTTTCGGGACCGCCTTGGGACGCGTCCCTCGGTCAGAACCCTGAAGCCGGATGTGCGGATCAACGTCCACATCCACAGGGATGAGGCGACGGTGAGCCTGGATCTTTCGGGAGACAGCCTCCACCTGCGCGGATACCGGACGGAGAAAGGCGCGGCCCCCCTGCGGGAGGATTTGGCCGCGGCAATCCTGGTCAGGGCAGGCTGGCCTCAGGTGGCCGGAAGGGGAGGATCGTTAACTGATCCCATGTGCGGTTCCGGAACGCTGCCCATCGAGGGGGCCCTTATGGCCGCGGACATCGCTCCAGGCCTGAGAAGGGATTATTTCGGGTTTCTGGGTTGGAAGGGGTTTAAACGGGGGGCCTGGCGTGCCCTCCTCGTGGATGCCAGATTCCGTGCCGAAGAGGGAAAAAAGGCTCTCCCTGAAATCACAGGCTGCGACCGGGATGAAAGGATCCTAAGGGTTGCGCTGCAAAATCTGAAACGGGCTGGCCTGGAAGGACTGGTCCGATTCGAGAAAAGGGATATCGATGCCCCCTCCCGCGAAACATCCCCCGGGGAAAAGGGCCTGGTGGTGGTGAACCCGCCCTATGGGCGGAGGCTGGACGCCGGACAGGATTTAAGGCCCCTATACCGCGCCCTGGGGATGGCGCTGAAGGCCGGGTACCCCGGATGGGACGCCGCTGTCCTGACCGGAGAGCCTGAACTGGGAAAGGAGATGGGTCTTAAGGCTCACAGAAAACACGTCCTTTTCAACGGGCCGATCCGGTGTGAGCTCCTCCACTTCCATATCCGCGGGGATTCCGGTTCCGAACCCTGAAAATCCTCCTTTCCTTGATTTTAAACCACCTGAACGTGTAAGCTATTAGAAAGGGCAGGAGAGGGCGGCGGTTTTCCCATGAGCCGCCGTCTGTCTTGATTCGCGCGAAAAATTCCCAAGGAGGTGCCACTATGGCAGTGGTTTCGGGCTCCGATTTTCAAAGAGCCCTCCAGGTTGGACGTCCCCCCAACATCGCCAGACTGTTCCCCAACTCCAGGGCCCTCATCGTCAGCGGCAAGGTCATTGACAGGGCGCTGGCAGCCAAGGGAAAGGCCATGACCATCGCGGCCAACGCCAGGAACCAGTTCATCGTGAGGGGGGTCCTCGCGGCGGCCCAACGGGCCAACGCCGCGGTCATCATCGAGATCGCCAAGTCTGAAGGCGGGGCATCCCCCTACTGCGCGGTGAATTACTGGAATATGGCCCGTATCGTGGATTCCTTCGCCAACGAGATGGGGATAACGGTTCCGGTAGCCATCCACGCCGACCATTACGGGATCAAGGGGGATTCCGACGTGGAAAAGGCCCGGGGAGAGATCCCTTCCATGTTCGATGCGGGGATAACCTCCATCGCCATCGATGCATCCCACCTCCCCGACGACCAGAACCTGCTGGCCAGCCTGGAATTGGCCGGATATGTGCCGAAATGGGCCGGTCTTGAGACCGAGGTTGGAGAGATCAAGGGAAAGACAGGTCTTTCCACCGTCGAGGAAGCCCTTTTTCTGATACAGGGCCTCAATGCCCACGGGATCTTTCCCGATTGGATCGCCCTCAACAACGGAACCACCCACGGCATCGAGGAAAGTGAAGCTGGGATCCAGGTGGAGCTCACCAGGAAAATCCACGAGGCCCTCAAGCCTTATAAAGTCTCCGGGGCCCAGCACGGAACATCGGGGAACAGCAGCGAGAGGCTGCGGTTGATCGCTTCCGGGACGGCCACTACCAAAGCCAACGTGGCCACGGCCCTGCAGATGATCTCCTGGGGAGTAAAGGTCAACGACTATGGCAACGCCCAGCTGGATGGCAAAGGCGAATTCATCCGCGCTACCGAAGCGGGGGTGGCCGACGCGCTCTGGACCGAGATGACGGCCTATGCGGGGGAAAAGGGGTGGAAAAAAGGGGATTACAAGAAACTGAACCTCCCCTTCGAGAACAAACTCTGCGGGCAGCCCGCGAAGATCCGGGAGAGAATGGCGCGGGGGGTGGAGGAGTTCGTGTTCACCCTTTTAACCGGGGTTTTTGATGCCGCGGATACGGCCTCTCTGGCTGTGGAGGCGATCCTCGCGGCCGATTCCTTCGACCTTGGGCCCAAGGCCGGGAGGATCGAGGATCCTGCCGGGTGGGATGCGGAGGGAATCATGGAGAAGGCCTCGCTGCTGAACCCGGAAAAGGGTTCAGCGGGAAACTTCGAGGATTAGTGGTGGGCATTTTGCCCGGGTTTGATTGCTGTCCGGATGAATTTTCACCCTGCGTCGATGCCGGGACTCCGAAGTGCGCCCAGGCTGATGACATAACGGGAGCCGCGAGGCCCGCCGGGACCACCTGCCTGGTGGACATGGAGGCCTTTGAGAAAGCACAATAAATTTTTAACAGGGGAGCGGTTTTTTCCGCTCCCTCTGTTTTTTTGGATTCAGCCGTCTTTAAATCAGCTTGAAGGTGGGGCCTGCCTTTGAAACTGATCATCTGCGGGGCGGGGGTCATTGGTTCCAACCTGGCGAGAAGCCTTGCCGAAGAGGGGCATGATGTCACCCTCATCGAACAGAAGGATTCCGTCGCCGACCGCGCAAGGGAGAAAGTGGACGCCCGGGTCCTGGTCGGATCCGCCTTCGATCCCGCAATTCTTGAAAGCGCCGGTGCCGCAGGTGCGGACATGGTGATCGCCGTCACAAACTCGGATGTCATCAACCTTTCCATCTGCTCCCTGGCTTCCGCCTATGGGGCCAAAAGGAAGATCGCCCGGGTCCGGGACATGGCCCTCACGGGGATCGTGGAAAAATTCGGCCGCGCCCATTTCCATGTCGACGAGATCATCAATCCGGACGAGTTTGCCGCGCAGACCATCATCAAGGTTGTCGAGGCTCCCGGGTCCCGGGAGGTGGCGGACTTTTCGGAAGGTAGAATCCTCCTTCGATCCTTCGATATCCCGACCAATTCCCCGCTGGTGGGAGTGACCCTCGGCACACTGGGCGATCTGGATCTGCCTTGGCCCTTCCTCGTGGTGGCGATCCACAGGGGGGAGGAGGACGTGATCATTCCCCGAGGCGAGAATACCGTGGAGTCCGGGGATCGTCTTTACGTCCTTCTCCCGAAAACCTCCCTCGCCGAGTTCCTGACCTATATCCATCCGAGCGTGCGTCTCCCCCGAAAAGTGATTGTCTACGGGGCCACCGGGACCGGCATGAGCCTGGTGCGCGGTCTCGCCCTGATGGTCAAGGAGGTAGTCTTCCTGGAGGAAAACCGCGTACGGGCGGAAAAAGCCGCCGGAGAGCTAAGCGGCATAAGGGTGATCCACGGGATGCCCTCGGACGCCGATATCCTGCGGGAATGCGGGGTTGAGGCGACCGATATCTACATCGCGGTTTCGGCCAACGACCACCACAACCTCATCAGCGCGGTCCTTGCGAAGCAGATGGGGGCGAAAGGGACCGTGATCGTGGCCCACCAGCCTGAATACGCTTCCATCGTAGGGGGGCTGGGCATTGATTCCTTTATCAATCCGAGGCTTCTCGCGACAGACCAGATCCTACGCATGATCCACGGTTCCAGCGTCTGCCAGCTAGCCAGCCTTCCCGAGTGCCAATCCCAGGTTCTGGAGTTCATCCCGGCCCCGGGGTCCCCCATAACGCTGGCACCCCTCAGGGAGGTGAAATTTCCCAGGAATGCCATCGTGGGGGCCGTAAACCGCAACAGCGAAGTGATCCTGGCAAAAGGAAATACCCAGGTTCAGCCGGGCGACTCCGTGGTAGTCTTCTGCAAGGACGAAGCCCTGAGGAAGCTGGAAAAACTTTTCGCAGGAAAACACACCCTTTGAGCCCGGATCTCCTTTCCCCATGCATCTACCTCTGGTAATCAATGTCGTCGCCAGGATCCTTCTCGTGGCCTCCATGGCCATGTTCTGGCCCCTCCTGTGGGCTCTTATGGAGGATCCAGGGAGCCGGGAAACAAGGGCCTTTGTATTTTCCATCCTGATCTCTGTAGCCATCGGCGGCGGCGGCCTTCTGATCCTGAGGAAATTCTGGCCTGTCCGGAGCCGGGATTATGATGCCATCGGCGCCAAGGACGGCCTGTCCATAGTCGGTCTGTCCTGGGTTTCCGTTTCCTTCATCGGCGCCCTCCCCTTCTTCCTGAGCGGGGCCATCCCGTCATACCCGGACGCCTTCTTCGAGACGGTCAGTGGTTTCACAACCACGGGGGCGACGGTTTTGACAGGGATCCGGGGTCTCCCCCCGGGGATCCTTTTCTGGCGCAGTTTGACCCACTGGATGGGCGGGATGGGGATCATCGTCCTGACGGTGGCCCTTCTGCCGGCCATCGGACGGGGGGCTTACCGGCTTTACAGCGCCGAGGCGCCGGGGCCTTCCGCGGAAAGGCTTCGCCCCACCGTCAAGGAAACGGCAAAAACCCTCTGGAGCGTGTATTTCCTTCTAAGCTTTTTCGAGACCCTCTTTCTCATTCTGGGGGGTATGACCCTTTTCGAGGCCCTTTGCCACACCTTCGGGACCATGGCTACAGGGGGATTTTCGACAAGGGACGCGAGCCTCGCTGCCTTTGGCCCCGACATCCAGTGGATCGTCACCTTTTTCATGTTTCTGGCCGGATGCAGCTTCATCCTTCACTTCCGGGCCCTCAGGGGTAAACCGCTGATCTATTTCAGGAGTGAGGAATTCAGGGTTTACCTGGGGCTGGTGGTGGTTCTTGTCCCCGTCTTTTCGGGCATCCTATGGCTGACCGGGGCCGAAGGGGGATGGGTGGGCGTCAGGCATGCCTGTTTCCAGGTCGTCTCCATCCTGACGACTACGGGGTTTACCACGACGGATTTTGACCTCTGGCCCCCTTTCCTGAAGATTTCCCTCATCACGCTCATGTTCATCGGGGGATGCGCCGGTTCCACAGGCGGGGGGATGAAGGTTGTCCGGGTCTACGTTGCCTTGAAAGCAGGTTTTAAAAGCATCATTCGTTCCATCCTTCCCAACGTGGTGATGCCTTTGAAGGTGGATTCGAGACCCGTCCCGGAAGCCTATGTCGTTAACGCCGGAGCATATTTTATCCTTTATATCTTCCTCTTTGCTCTCGGGACCCTTGTCATGACCGTCACGGATGGCGCGGATCTCGTGACCGCTTTTTCCGCTTCGGTGGCCTGTCTTTCCAATATAGGCCCCGGTCTTGGGGATGTCGGCGCATCCCGGAATTACGCCTGGATTTCCCCCGCAGGGAAATGGTTCCTCTCTTTTTTGATGCTCGCGGGGCGACTGGAACTCTACGCTATCCTTATCCTTTTCGTGCCCGCGGCGTGGAGGAGATGAAGCAGGCGATAAATCTCGATGACTGGTCCCGCCAGCGATTCAGGATCGAAAGGAGAAAAGGCGTTGGTGAAAGATTTTTCCGAACATATCCGTCTGATGGAACAGGAAGTTCCCTTTAATCGTCATCTCGGGATCAGGGTCCTGGAAATACAGGAGGGTTTTGTGAAGGTCATGGTACCCTTTCGGCCCGAATTCATCGGGGATCCAAGGCGCCCGGCCCTTCATGGCGGGGTCCTCTCCGCTGTTATGGATGCCTGCGGAGGTTTTGCCGTCTGGACCTTTTTTGCCATCCAGGACCTTATCTCCACGGTGGATATGAGGGTGGATTACCTCCGTCCGGCGCCGCCGGAGGATTTTATCGTGGAATCAAAGGTGGTGCGAAACGGGAATCGTGTCAGCGTCGTCCACACATCCCTGTACGGTAAGGGGGATCCTGATCACCCTGTCGCGGAGGGAAGGGCCGTCTACAACACCAGAAAATCGACTGGAAGGGATGAAAAACAGGCATTATCCGGCAAAAAATGAGGGATTTCTCAAAAATAGAGCGATTGGGTTGTCTTCAAGGGCATATATCGAAAAATAAATTTATGGTAGTATATTATTGGTTGCAGCAAAAAAGGGGGCCCGCACGCGACAGGCGGGAGACAGTTTAACGGTCGGGACAAAAAGGGCCCGGCGGTTTTTTTGGAGCCGGAAGGAGGGGAAAAATGCTTTTGTGGCTTATAATCGCTATAGGTCTTGCCATCCTCGCCGTTGTGGAAATGTTCCTTGGTTTTACCATGCCCTTTACCAATCTGAGGATTGTCCTTCTTTTCCTGCTGGTGCTCGGGATGTCCTACCGAATTTACCTTATGGAGCGCGGCAGCGAAAAGGAGAATCTCAAGACCCGTATTAGGGAGCTTGAGGACAAACTTCAGGAGTACGAGATGGGTGTCAAGCAAGACTGAGGGCCGCGCTTCAGTTGAGGGTTCGCTGCCCGCAGAGCAAGCATACCCTGAAAATTTCATACTCATACTTCACCAAAATTCCAGGGGCCTTGGGAGGGCCCTTTCTCTGTTTTTATACCCCGCTTTCAGAGCCCGGGTGGCGGGATCCCTCAAACGAGGGATCTGGTCCGGCCTGACCACGACATGGATCCTGGTCAAGGTCATGGTCCCTACCATGATCGCGGTCCATATTTTCAAAGCCGTCGGCATCCTCGATTTCCTGGCGGAGGCGACATCCCCGCTGATGGGTTTCCTGCGGCTGCCAGGCGAGGCGGCTCTGGTCCTCATCACAGGGGGTCTGGTCAATATCTATGCGGCCATAGCGGTGGCGGTTAACATTCCCCTTACCTCCAGCCAGATGACGGTCCTGGCCATTATGGTCCTTATCGCCCACAATCTTGTTGTGGAAACTGCGGTTCAGAGCCAGGCCGGGACCCCTGCGCCGATCATGCTGACCGCCAGGATCGGGGCGGCCCTGATGGCGGGTTTTCTTTTTTCCAGACTGGTGGCCGGGGATGGGATCCTTCTCAACCTTGCCGACAGGCAGACCGGGAATAGCAGGTGGCAGGAGGTTGTCGCCTGGAATGTGCTGTCCCTGGTAAAAATCGCTTTCCTCATCCTGGGTCTCATGATGCTGGTGGAATTGCTTCGCGAGTTCGGAATCATGGATCGTCTGACCCGTCTCCTTGAAAAGCCCATGACCTTGCTTGGAATGAACCATGAATCTGCCTTTGTCGTCGCCGTGGGACTGCTTCTGGGTCTGGCTTACGGAGCGGGGCTGATCATCGAAGAGGCCCGGAGTTCAAGGATCGGGAGAAAGGAGATCCTGGCAACGAACCTGTTCCTGGGGACCAACCATTCCCTGATCGAGGACTCCCTGCTTTTCGCCGCGGTGGGGGCTCATCTCGGATGGATTATCCTGGGACGGCTGGTTTTCGGCATCGTTTTTCTGAGGATCGCCGCGCCGCTGGCGCTTTCCTTCCTGAGGCCCGAGGCAAAAGAAGCCCGGTAGGATGACGCTCCCCTCAGCCTTTCATCTTCTTTCCCGGGCAGGGTCTTTCCCGATCCGGCCGGGTTTTAAGGGAATGCCCGACTGCCCCATATTTTAAAATGAAATGATTTCATCTTGACAGGGAAGGAAGACTAGGGTTCAATTAAAAAGTGTTTGCCGGACAGCTTATGTCCCCGTCCTGCCCTGAACATTCCCGGTGAGAGAAGGAGGAACCCGATGAAAAAAATGCGATGTACTGTCTGTGGATACGTTTATGACCCGGCTGTGGGGGATCCTGCCAACGGAGTCGCCCCGGGGACGGCCTTTGAAGATCTTCCGGATGATTGGGTTTGTCCCGATTGCGGAGCCGACCAGAGCTATTTCGAGGAAGATTGATGACTGTCATCAACGCGCCCCGAGTTCGCGCGGGGCGCCCGGATCCAGGATTTGAGTGTTACGTCCTGGATCCGTGAGGAAAGGGAAAACCACCTTTTTCCCTAACCGTTGCCCGAAAAGTCCCGAATTGGACTTTTTGCGACTCTGCGACTCTATAAAGACTAGTTCGAAAAGGAGAAATCCCATGAAAAAGATGCGATGCACCGTCTGCGGATACGTTTATGACCCCGCCGTTGGGGATCCCGATTCTGGAATCGCCCCTGGAACTGCTTTTGAAGACATTCCGGATGACTGGGTTTGTCCGGAATGCGGCGTAGACAAGAGTTATTTCGAGGAGGATTGATTTGAACACCCTCAGCATGGCACCCGGTGTTTACTGGACCGGTGTCCTTGATCCGGACCTTCGGATCTTCGATGTGATCATGAAGGCGGATCACGGGACCACCTATAACTCCTATCTGGTGAAGGGGGACAAGGGATGCGCCCTCATTGAGACAGCCAAGGAGACATTCAGGGACCAGTATTTTCAGAAAATCTTTTCCCTGGTGGACCCGTCCCAGATCACTCACATTATCCTTAACCACACGGAACCGGATCACACCGGATCCCTGGGAGCCTTGTTAGAGCAAGTCCCCTCGGCGACCCTGGTGTCTTCCAAAAACGCCGTTCCCTTCATAAAGGCCATCCTTAACAGGGACGTTGAGATCCGCACCGCAGGAGATGGCGACACAGTCGATCTGGGGGGGGTGACCCTCGAGTTTTTCCAGACCCCCTTCCTGCACTGGCCCGATACGATGTTCACCTACGTCAGGGAGAGAGAGATTCTTTTCCCCTGTGATTTCCTCGGGAGCCACTTCGCGGACGAGAGGATGTTCGATGATGAGGTGGATGATTTTACCCTGGCCAGGCGCCACTATTTTGACCATATCATCCGGCCTTTCAAGGAATACGTCCTCAAGGCACTGGACAAGATCCGGGATCTTCCCATCCAGATGATCGCCCCGAGCCACGGGCCCATTCTGAGGACAAACCTTGATAAATATATAGAGGATTACCGGCAATGGAGCCTGGCGCCCGCCAAAGGGAAAAAACCCTACGCCATGGTTTTTTACCTCACAAGCTACGGGAACACGAAGCAGATGGCCGAGGAGGTGGCCCATGGGGCGCGCGAAGCCGGGGCGGATGTCGGAGTTTTCGATCTTCAGGCCGCGGACATCCCTGCCATTGTCGATGAAGTGGAGAGGGCGGATGCCATCGCCACCGGGTCTCTTACCATCAACGGGGATGCCGTAAAACCCATCTGGGATCTCCTCTCCTCCCTCGCCACCCTGAAGATTCGGGGAAAATCCGCCGTTGCCTTCGGATCCTATGGCTGGAGCGGCGAGGCGGTCCGCTTTATGGAAGAAAGATTAAAAGGCCTCAAATTCAGGGTCCCTGCCGAGGGTGTGCGGGCCCAGTTATTCCCCACCGAGGCCGACTTGAACGCTTGCAGGGAGCTTGGCAGAAAACTTGTAGAGTCCCTTTCCGCATAGGTCATGGTCATTGTCCTCAAGCATGTCCCTTTCGAGGGGCCGGGGCTGATCGCGGAAATGCTGGAAGGCAGAGGTATCCCTTTCAAGGCCATCGAGGTCTTTGACGAAGGGGTTCCCCTAAGCGCGGCCGGGTTTTCCGGCATCGTGACAATGGGGGGTCCCATGTCCGTGCTCGATGGCCTTGATGCGATCGATCGGGAAAAACGACTCCACAGGGAGGCTTTGGAACGGGGCATCCCCGTCCTCGGGGTTTGTCTTGGTGCCCAGATCATCGCCAATGCCTTCGGGGGTCTTGTTTACAAAGGAGACCGACCGGAAATTGGCTGGGGGCAGGTCGAGCTGGCCAGGGAGGGTCTCTCCGATCCTCTTTTAACCGGAGTCGAAAATCCCCTCCCCGTTCTTCACTGGCATGGGGACACCTTCGATCTCCCCCCCGGTGCGGTGAGGCTGGCCTCCTCGGATCGTTTTGAGAACCAGGCGTTCCGCCTCGGGGAACTGATCTATGGTTTCCAGTTCCACCTGGAGATGAACTCGGACATGGTCCGCGAATGGGCCGCGGCCGATGACGCCTCCAATGAAGGCCTCCTCAGCGAATCCGGAGAGTTGTTGGAAAAGATGAAGGATCGTATTGGGCCTGTCCGGTTCTCTGGGGCTCTGGTTTTTGGCCGGTTTCTGGATCTTGTGGCGGGAAGAAGGAATTGTTAACATAACTCATCGATCACTCATTGATGACAGGGGAGGTTTACATGGTTGACAAGGAAAAGATCAAGGATGTCCTCGACAAGGTCAGGATATCCCTTCAGGCAGACGGAGGGGATGCCCACCTCGTTGAGATCACCGATGAGGGAGTCGTAAAGCTCCAGCTCATGGGCGCCTGCGCTGGCTGCCCCATGTCCCAGATGACCCTTAAGGCCGGCATTGAAAGGGCTCTTAAGGACCACGTTGACGAGAGCATCGTCGTGGAAGAGGTCAAGCAGTAGATCCGTTTTTACGGAGAGTTTCAGCCAGAAAATCCCTCCCACTGCCGGGTGGACCAATGAGCTGCCGGGCAGTGGACTTTTTCTTTCGGTTCTCCCTTCTGCGCGCCTTTTCCTTCCTTTCCTGTGTTAAGAATTCGCCAACGGGGTTTGACAGCCGACATGTCGGAGGGAATTGCTGTGTCGCTTAAAAAAAACGTTATCCCCGACCTGATTATTGCGACCTGTCTCGTGTTGGTCCTTCCGGCTCAAGGGGCCGGCATTCAGTTGACATGGGATCCTGACACGGTCGTCCCCGGCTCCATCGTTATGGTCAGCGTGACGACGGCCCTGGATCTCGCTGCCTGTGAGGCTGTGGTGGGTCCGGACCGTTTCCCCCTGGTGAAGATGGAGGAAGGTCGCTACGCTGCCCTGGTCGGCATCGATCTGGGAGAGAAAAAGGAAATCATCCCGGTCGATCTGGATCTTTTCCCTTCGGGGGAAGAGACGCCCTACCGTTTGAGAGCGGACCTTGAGGTTCGGCAATCAGGAAAAAAGCCGCCGGTCCAGAACCTTTCCCTGCCCACCGGGATGGTGGAATTTTCCCCCGAACATCTCAAACGCATCCGGAAGGACAACACCGAGCTTGGGAAATCCCTGGCCGCCCGGACCCGCGAGCGGTTCTGGGAAGAGGGGTTCCTCATGCCTGTGACGGGCCGGATCTCAGCCGAATTCGGTGTGAGGCGGGTTCTCAATGGCCAGGAGCGGGCCCCCCATTCCGGCGTGGATATCGCGGCCAATCGGGGCACTCCCATCCAGGCTTCCAACCACGCAGTGGTCCTTCTGGCCGAGGATCTTTATCTCATGGGGAAAACAGTGGTCCTGGACCATGGATGGGGTGTGAATACCCTTTACGGCCATCTCGAGAGGATATCCGTTTCCGAGGGGGAAGAGGTGAACAGGGGCCAGACCATCGGGACGGTGGGAGCCACCGGCCGCGCCACCGGCCCGCACCTTCATTTCGGAGCCTATATCAGGGGGATCAGGGTCGATCCCCTGAAACTCATCGAGGCCACACGGGAACTTTTCCGTTCCGGCCAGGCCCCCTGAAGACCTTTTCCCCGGATCGGAATTCGTCGTGCCAGAAGCGATGGAAGAAGAAAAAATCCCTTTTGCTCATTCCTTTGCCTATCCGGGTTCCTTCAGGGACTACAGCAGGCAGGCCCTGATGGCCGGTGCGGTCTTCGGGGGAGTGCTTGGCATTATCCTTCTCGTGGTTTTTGCTTTCGACCGCCTTTTTTATGGAGGGACTCGTCTGACCTGGTGGCATATCACGGGTGTGTGCCTTCTTCTGGCGGGGTTTCTGGTGATCGCTGTGTTCATGGCGCGATCCATGTCCCGGTTCCGGATCACCGCTGGAGAAAAGGGTCTTACCATTTCGAGGGGGGACGATAAAATTCTGGTCCCCTATGGGGAGATTTCCGGGGTTGACCGTCTTCGCATCCCTGGCTGGTGGCCCCTGAGGGCCGAAGTAAAACCAAAAGGAAAGACAGCGCGGAGGATGATCCAGATAAAACGTGGCAAGGCCCCGCCGGTGACCTTTATCAGTGGTCTTGAGAATGAGAAAGCCCTGATTGAGTGGATCCTGAAAGCCGCCGGCATCGAGGAAAAAGGCCAAACCCCTTGGAAAAGTTGAGGGAATTCCCGTCTTCGGGCAGGTCGGGCGGGGGAGGATTTTTCAGGATGGGCTTCCGGTTTTTTCCCCTATGCAGAGCATCCTGGGGTGTGAACTCAGCTCCAGTTCCATGTCCCGGCCCAGAAAATAGCTTTCCAGTATCTGACGGGTCAGGGGTACGAGGGGGATCCCGAGGAGGTTCTCCGGTTTTGCCCACAGGTAGTCCAGACCCTCACGGTTAAACGGGTGGCAGCGGGCGTCAATGAAGGCCGTGTGGTCAAAGGAGATAAAATGGGTGTTCCCGTGGATGTGCTCGCTCGGCCCGAGGAAAACCGGCTGGATGGAAAGGCCCGTCAAATTTCTGACCTTTTCACGAAGACATTGCTGGAGAGGTATACCCGGTACGACCCTGCACCAGGGAATGGCATAGGCGTATTGCTCCATTTTCTTGGCCAGGAGGACTTTCCCATCCTGGTTGAAGATGATAGCTCCGGCGAAACTCTCGATATTTTCCTTCAATGCCCGCCATCCTCCCGCTCCAGCGTTCAATATAATGGGGCTGTGCGAGGCCGTCAACGGGTTAGAAGTCCCCGCCATTGCCCTTCTCACGGATTCCGGCCAGTCCTCCCTTGAAGCGCACCTTTCACATCCGGATTCCCCGGAGCCCTTTCGACGATCCCTTTCTCTACCTGCGCTTTTTTCACACCGGAAGGGCTGTGATTTTCGACCTCGGAGATCTCTCCTTTTTTACTCCCCGGGACCTGATGAGGATCACCGACGCCTTTGTCACCCACACCCACATGGACCATTTCATCGGTCTTGACAGGCTGATCCGAGTCCACCTTCAGCGTTCAGCGTCCCTGAGGGTGTATGGGCCCGCCGGCTTTCTGGGGAATGTGGAGGGGAAGCTGAAAAGTTATACCTGGAACCTTTCGGGTGGATACCCGCTTTCCATCTTCGCTTCCGAGGTCGACGGGACTCTTCTGAAGAAGGCCGTTTTCCGCGCCCGGACAGGCTTTCAAAGGGAGGATGCCGGGGTCCGTCCATGGGAAGGGGTGCTCCTGGAGGAACCGGCCTTCCGGATCCGCGTCCAAATCCTGGATCACGGCGTCCCCTGCCTGGGGTTCAGAGTGGAGGAAAAGGCCGGGGTCAGAATCCGGTCGGGGGAACTCCAGCGCCGGGGGCTGGTTCCTGGACCGTGGATCGCCGAACTGAAGGCCGCCATCGCGGGCACTGATCCCCCTTCCACAAAGCTCAAGGTCAAAACCTGCGGGGGATTCCGGGAGACGGTCCTGGAAGACCTGGAAGGGATCTGGTCTCCGGCTGATGGAGCGGTCCTGGCCTATGTAGTGGACACGGCTCCGACCCCGGATAACCTCCAAAAAGTGATTGATCTGGCCCGGGGGGCGGACGTGCTGTATATTGAAGCCTCTTTTCTTTCGGAGGACTCCACCCATGCCGTGGAGAAGAAACACCTGACGGCGGTCGACGCGGGGCGGATCGCCTCCATCGCGAAGGTCAAAAAAACAAGGCTGATCCATCTCAGCCCCAGGTATGAGGGGAAAGAGGATCTGGTTTTAAGGGAGGCGGCCCACGCCGCCGGGCGGGAATGCCGTGTCGAAAGGGGGTGGAAGGATTGAAGGTCAAGACTGTCCTGAACACCATAGGCAATACGCCGTTGGTCCAGATGACCCGGTTAAACCCTGTCCCCGGCGTGCGGATCCTTCTCAAGCTTGAAGGTCACAACCCCGGCGGTTCGGTTAAGGACAGGGTGGCCCTCGCCATGATCCAGGGGGCGGAATCGAGGGGTGATTTAAAGCCCGGCATGACTATCCTGGAGGCTACCTCCGGAAATACGGGGATCGGGTTGTCCCTGGTGGCGGCCTGCATGGGGTATCGGACGGTCCTTACCATGTCTGAAGGGGTCAGTATTGAGAGAAGAAGGGTCCTTTCGGCACTGGGGGCGAATATCGTGCTGACGCCCGCCGCGCACGGGACCGACGGGGCCATCATGGAAGCCCGGCGGATGCTGGTGGAATTCCCGGGCATCTATTATTTGCCGGACCAGTTCAACAATCCGGACAACATCAGGGCTCATTTTGAGGGCACGGGACCCGAAATCTGGGAGCAGACCGAAGGACAGGTGGACTGGTTCGTCGCCGGAATGGGGACCACTGGCACCCTGATGGGAGTGGGACGTTATCTTAAAAGCCGGAGCCCATCCGTGTGCGTCATGGGCGTGGAGCCGTCCCTGGGCCATCAGATACAGGGGTTGAAGAACATGTCCGAATCCATCGTCCCGGGCCTTTTCAATCCCGAAATCCTGGACGAGCGGGTGGTGGTTCAGGACGAGGCCGCCTTCGGGGTATCCAAAAGGCTGGCCAGCGAGGAAGGGGTTTTTTCGGGTATGTCCAGCGGAGCCGCCGTCAAGGCCGCTCTGGATCTTGCCCTGGAAATCGGGGAAGGCACGATCGTCGTCCTCATCCCGGACAGGGGAGACCGCTATGTAACCACGCAGCTTTACTGCAACGAACGCTGCAGTAAAGCTCTCTGCCCGATCCAGCACTGCCTGAAGTGCGCCGGCGCTAATTCCGGGTTGTGAAAACCAGGAGTCACGGAATCAGTGTCCATTATTCTAAAAGATCAGGCGGAAAAACGATCCGAAACCATCCCTACTCGAAAAGGTACCTTCAGCTACTGAACCTTGGCCTCTGACCTCTGAACCCTGACCTCTGAACCCTGAACCCTGAACCGTGAACCCCTCGACCGGGCTCGAGGTAGGCTCTGAACTCTGGACTCTGAACTTTTTAGCGGGCTTCCTCGGGGTGGAACAGGACCTGGGACTGGATGACCTTTTCAAAGCGGGACATGATCCGCTTGACCTCGGCAGAGGAGCCGGCCCTCAAGGCGCGGTGGGCGGCCCTCTGGCAGTCCTCTTTCCTTAACAGCCGGATAGAACGTTTGATCAGTGGGATCGAGGCGGAGTTCATGGAAAGGACGTGGATATCCAGCCCGATGAGGAGGGGCGTCCAGAGGGGGTCTCCGGCGATCTCTCCGCAAAGGCCGAGGGGTATGCGGGACTCCCTGGCGGCAAGGGATGTCATGTTGATGAGGTTCAAAATGGCGGGGTTCATGGGGTCATAAAGATGGGCGACCATCTTGTTGTTGCGGTCCACCGCCAGGGCGTACTGGACCAGATCATTGGTCCCGATTGTGAGGAAATCCGTCTCCCTGGCTATCCTGTGGGCCAGATGCACCGCTGAAGGGACCTCTATCATGACCCCCACCGGGACGTCGCCCTGGAAGGGGATCTTCTCGGATTCGAGGCCTCTTTTGGCTTCCTCGACAAGGATTTTAACGGCCCTGATCTCCTCGAGGATGGTGACCATGGGAATAATAATCCCCACCTGGCCAAACCTGGCCGCCCTGAGGATAGCGCGAATCTGGGTCCTGAAAATATTCGCTTTTTCCGTGAGCATCCTGATGGAGCGCCAGCCCAGGAAGGGGTTTTCCTCCTCGGGCATATTCATATAGGGAATGGTCTTGTCCCCGCCGATATCCAGGGTCCGGATATTCACCGGCTTCCCATCCGTCCCCTCCACCATTTTTCGGTAGATGTTGTACTGCTCCTCCTCGGTAGGGAGTTTGGCCCTTGCCATGAAGGGGAATTCGGTCCGGTAAAGGCCGATTCCGTCCGCCCCGTAATATTCGATGAGCTTCAGATCGCTGACCAACCCCGCATTGGCCATGAGCCTGATTTTCACGCCATCGAGGGTGACGGCAGGGAAATCCTTTTCGCTGACCAGCTCGACCATGTGGCGGTTGTAGTCATCCAGCAATCGCTGGTACTCCCTGACGATGTTCTGGTCAGGGTTGAGAAAGACGTTTCCTGTGTTGCCGTCAACAATGATGAAATCCCCTGGATGGGCGATGTTCAGAAGGTCCTCGATTCCCACCACGCAGGGAATCCCCAGGGACCGCGACAGGATGATGGCGTGGGAGGTGTGGCCCCCCGCGACGGTCGCGATCCCGCGCACCTGCTCGGTTGAGAGATTGCTGACATCGGTCGGGGTGATCAGGCGGGTGATGAGGATCCCCTCGCCGGTCATGTGCAGAAATCCCTCCCTGGGTTTGTCGGACATGAGACGGATGAGTCGACGCCCCACGTCCTCGATGTCCACGGCGCGGTCCCGGAGGTACTGGTCGTCGATCTCCTGGAAGCTGCGCAGATAACCCGCGATCACGCTTTTCAGTGCATAGGTGGCGCTGCTTCCCCTTTCGATGAGGTCAAGGACCTTCTCCTTGAACCCCTGATCCTCCAGCATCATCAGGTGGATGTTGAAAATGGTGGCATCTTCCGCGCTCAGCCGTTCCTGGACGCGGGAACGCAGGGCCTCGATCTCTTTCTGTCCCTCCTGGAAGGCTTTCTGCAGCCTCCTTTTTTCCGCGGCCGGGTTATCCGATCGCTCCTCGATGATGAAATGCAGGTCGTCATACGTTTCCATGACGATGGCTGGACCCATGGCGATCCCCGGCGTGGCGGGAGTCCCCCTGAGGATGAGTGACTTTTCGGAGAGTCCCTTCGTCTCCGAAGGAGATGCCTCACCCTTTCCGAGATCCGTCAGCAATTTGGCGTTGACGACCACACCCGAGACCTGGCCCGCGATGGCATTGAAAAGCTTGAGTTCTATTTTGTCATAGGTCCGGTTTTCCCTGTCCTGGATAATCAGAACCCCCACGGGGAGGCGGCAGCAGATCAGGGGAACTCCGAGAAAAGTCTTGAATTCCTCTTCCCTGGTCTCGGGGAAGTATTTAAAGCTTGGATGCTTGTCGGCGTTCTGGAGGAAAAGGGATTTTTTCGATTCGAAGACAAGGCCGGTAAGCCCTTCAGAAGGGGACATCCGGACCTTTTCGATGGAGGATTGATCCAGGCCGCTCGTGGCCACAAGGATCAGGTCGTCTGCCTTTTCGTCATAAAGGTAAAGGGAGCACACGTCCGCCTGCATCTCCTCCCGGACCATGGCCACGATGTTATCCACCGTTCCCCTGAAATCGTGGGATTCGGCGATGACCTTCGTTATCCTGTCAAGAAGGTCGAATTTTGCGGTAGCGGGACCCATCGGTTCCTTTTCCCCATCGGGGCCGCTTCCCGGCTCCCTTTTATCAAGGGATGCCGCGGCGGGACGGATTCGGCAGTTTTGCGTTGGGAAACTCCTGAATTAAATATACTAGAGAACACGGAAAATTGCCAAGGGAAGGAAGAAAGGTGATTTCGGATTGAGAATCAGGAATTGAGAATTAATGATTCCGAATTTTAGTGGGGTTGTCGACCCGTGTTCCAGGTTTTCCAGTTTTTCAGTTCGTGATTCTCAATCCTTTTATAGCACTCCGGCGTCGGAGAAGGAAAAATAGGAATCGAGGGAGATAATGACATGGTCGAGGAATCGGACACCCATCAGAGCGGCGGCGCGGCTGATCCTCTGGGTCAGGGACCGATCCTCGGGAGAAGGGGTAGGATCTCCGGAAGGGTGGTTGTGGAGGCAGATGATGCTGGCAGCGGATCGGAGGATCGCCTGTTTGAGGATTTCCGAGGGGGGGACATGGACCGTGTTGACCGTTCCTACCGCGCAAACGTCCTCCGCCAGAATGATGTTCCTGGAATTAAGGGTAAGGACGAGGAAATGCTCCCGATGGTACCCTCCGAGCCTGGAGCGGAAAAGTTCGTAGATGTCCCTGCTGCAAGAGACGGTCGCGCCGTCCGCGGGCAGAAAGTACAAGCGTTCCAAAAGTTTCGGGAGGGCAAGGATGGCATCGGCCTTTCGTGGACCGATATGGGGCAGTCCTAGGAGGGAACCTCGCTGGATATACGCGAGCTCGGAGAGCGTGTATCTTGAAAGGACCTCCGCTGCAGCCCTCCGGCCTATGATGGAGGCAAGGGTTCTCAAGTCGTTTTCGTTCACGCCCGGTTTCTTTTCCTTTTCTGTTTTTACGAATTCTGTTTTTACGAACGACCCTCGGTGGACTTTTGTCGCGCCATCCGATATAAGGCCTTTCAAGATAGGTGCCATCTTCCGGTTTTTTGAAATTTTTCGGAACACATAGGGAGAACAGGCGTTTGAAGGTCGTAAGGTCCGATGAGTTGGCAAATCTGGTCCGTTTTGCGCCTGACCCGAAGGGCCAGACCGCCGGGGACCGCCTCATCCTGACCTTGTTCGAGGTTTTTCAGGTCGTGGGCGAGGCCCATATCGGCCGGTTTCCGGACAGTATCGAGGAAGCCAGAAGGATCAAGCGCCCTGCCAGAAAAAAGGTCGACACGACCTTTGGATCCTGGGATCTCGTCCAGGGGGTCTACTGGGTTACCTATAACGAGACAGTGCGGATCCCGGAAGGGGCGGTCCTGTACCTTGAGAACCACCCCTATCTCGCCATGAACGGTATTCTCCAGGGCGCCCGGGTCGTCACCCGGTGGGAAGAAGTCTCGGGGGCGCTCCTGATGATCGGGGCAAAAGGGGTTCATTTCATGGAAGGAGCCTCCATATCCGTCGGCCTCATGATGCGGTTGTGACCGTTCCGTTCCATGGCGGCTGATGGAATCCTTTCCACTTCAAGTCTTTCCTCCGAAACCTGAACGATCCTTCAATTTCATCACTTATTAACCACTGTGAATTATCCCCGGCACTTGCGCCAGGACGCTGAAGGGCAACGTCACGCAAAGCCGCAAAGCCCGCGAAGAAAACCAGAATGAACTGATTTCCCCTGGATTATGGTCCTGGATTTTCCCGTTGAACTTTGGACGTGTGACGTGGGACGGAACGGAATCTGAAAAGGCAGCCGCACGCGGAACCCGCAGAGGAGAACAGAAGGAAAATTGCAGGTTGAACCTTCTTCCTGCGTTCATGTTTTCTCTGCGTCCTCTGCGTCCTCTAGCGACCTGCCATAAGGAGCGGGCGTGAGACAACTTGGTTTTTGCGCCGAGGCGCTGAAAAAATGAACCTGCATTGGGTTTCGGGTTAAATCTCCCCTCCCGTTTCCTCGTCTCAATTCCCCCGTCGGCGGGGCTCAGCGCGGATGGAAGATGGTGGCCCCGCTTGCGGGGCCGCCCAAAAATCGTGTTGACTTGGGAGAGGGAATCTGTTAATCGCTTCTTTACTATGGAAATGATGATTCGGACTTTTGTTCCTGAAAATTCCAGCTGGTGGTGGCGGGGATATCCTGTGGGGGAGGGTCCGAGCCGCTGATCCGGTAGAGATATTACCAGAGTTTTTCAGCCGCGGGTTCTCCGGAACCCGCGGTTTTTTTTGTGTTTTTTCCGTCCACATTCAGCACGGGGGGTCAAGGGGGGGCCGGCGCCGAAGGCCAGGGATGGAAAAGGGGAAGCAGCCATGCAGACAGGGGAGAAACAGGCCTTGGGAAAAACAAAGTCACCCGTAAAACCGATGCGCCTTAAATGCGCCACTTTCCAGTTGCCCTACCGGCTTGGGGAAATGCCGCATATTTTCCGTTCCCTTTCCCCCTTCGACCCGGTGGTTTTCCTCGAGAGTAGGGAGGGCACGGAAAAATACGCGAGGTACGGCATAACCGCCGCGCGGCCGCTCCTCGTCGTGGAGGGAAAAGGACCGCTTTTTTCCATCCGGAACGGGCAGGGCAGCAGGGAGGACATCCGGGTCGAGGACCCTCTGGAGATCCTCAAATCCCTGGAGCCTGAAGCGGAGCTGCCTGAGGTCCTGGATGATTTTCGTTTCGCGGCCGGCTGGGTGGGATCCCTCGGATATGAATCATGCGGGCTCTTTGAAAAAATTCCCCGCGCGGCAAGGGACGATCTGGATCTGGCCGATACCGTTTTCTACCTTCCCTCGATCCTTGTCCTCAAGGACGCCGTAAGGAAGCATCTCCTTCTGGTATGCCTGGACGAAAGGGAGGATGAGGCCCGCCGGTTATGCGGGGAGGTCGCATTGCACCTGGAAAGGATTTCCCCCCGGGAACCTTCCGGCCCCGATAAGGTGAAAAGAGCCGCGCGATGTTCCTTCCCGGAGGAGGATTTTCTCGGGTCGGTCCGGCAGGCCAAAAGATTGATCACCGAAGGGGAAATGATCCAGGTGGTCCTCTCCAGAAGATGGGAGATCAGTCCGGCCCCTGAACCTGAGGCGGTCTACGAAGCCCTCTCCCTTTTAAATCCGTCCCCCTATCATTTTTTCGTCCGGATGGGGGAAGACGCGGTTCTTCTGGGGGCCTCACCGGAGCTCCTCGTCCGCAGGGAAGACGCGACCCTCACCGTTCGCCCCATCGCCGGCACCCGGCCGCGCGGGAAGGACCCTGAACAGGACCAGGCCCTGGAACGTGAAATGCTCGGAGACCCGAAGGAAAACGCCGAACACATCATGCTCGTCGATCTCGGCCGCAACGACCTGGGCAGGGTGTCTTCGCCGGGATCGGTAAAGGTGACCCGGCGTATGGCGGTGGAAAGATATTCCCACGTCATGCATCTGGTTTCGGAGGTCCAGTCCAGCCTCGCCGAGGGCAGCGATTCCTATGACGTGCTGCGGTCCTGTTTTCCCGCCGGGACGGTATCGGGGGCTCCCAAGATCAGGGCCATGAAAGCCATCGCCGCCATGGAGCCCGTGGTAAGGGGGCCCTACGCGGGGGGGGTTGGTTTTTTCGATGTGCGGGGCAACATGGATTTTGCCATCACGATCCGGTCGGTTTTTTTCTCGCGGGGAAAAGCCTTTGTGCAATCGGGGGCCGGGATCGTGGCGGATTCCGTCCCGGAACGGGAGCGGGATGAGATCGAGGCGAAGGCCGCGGCCATGTTCCGCGCCTTTGGAGATGTGGAGTTTATGGAAAGGAAAAAAGAGGATGGGCCTTTTTTGGCCGGAGTCCCGTTGGTTCAGGGGGCTGAGGCGGGGACGAAGTGATTTCGCCCAGTCGCAGGCTGGTGCGTGTGGGCAAGCAGGGGAGAAAAACCCATGATCCTTATCATCGATAATTACGATTCCTTCACCTTCAACGTGTTCCAGGCCATTTCCGCCATGACGGACAGGATCGTAAAGGTCGTTCGTAACGACACCTCCGGACTGAAGGATCTGGCAAGGCTCGATATTTCCCACCTTGTGATCTCTCCGGGGCCGGGCAGGCCTTCCGGGGCGGGGATCACCCTTGATGCCGTCAGGGATTTCGCGGGGCGCATTCCCGTCCTGGGTGTGTGCCTGGGCCACCAGGCCATTGGCGAGGCGTTTGGTGCAAAGGTCATTCAGGCCCGCTGCCTCATGCACGGCAAGCTTTCCCGCATCATCCATGCCGGAACGGGGCTTTACGGGGGTCTTCCGAACCCCTTCGAGGCGGTTCGGTACCATTCCCTCGCCTTAGAGCGCGGGTCCCTTCCTGATGTCCTGGAGATCACCTCCACAGCCCAGGACGGTGAGATCATGGGGGTACGGCACAGGGAATTTAACGTCGAGGGGGTCCAGTTCCACCCGGAATCCTTCGGTTCCCCCGGCGGAGAGGCGATCTTCAGGAATTTCCTCGAGATCCAGGGAGGTCTCAGAGATGCTGCGTGACAAGCTCGGAACGGTCGTCGAGGGGCGCCACCTGAACCAGGCTTTAATGGAGGAAGCGATAGGAGTGATTATGGAGGGGATGGCCGGCGACGCCCAGGTGGCCGCCTTCCTGACCGCCCTCAGGCTCAAGGGTGAGACAGAAGAGGAGATTGCCGGGGCTGCGCAGGCCATGAGGGAACGCTGCGTGAGGCTCCCCGGCCCGGAAATCGGGGACGCCATCGACACCTGCGGGACGGGAGGCGACGGAGCGGGTACTGTGAACGTGTCCACTCTGGCAGCCCTTGCGGTGGCAGGTGCGGGGGTAAAGGTGGCCAAACACGGGAACAGGGCAGTGTCGAGCCGGTGCGGGAGCGCGGATCTCTTAGAGGCCCTGGGGGTTAAAATCGATCCCGCCCCCGACGTGGCGGCAAAGTGCCTCCGCGAAACGGGTTTTGCCTTCCTCTTCGCTCCCCTCTACCACCCGGCCATGAAGGCGGTCGTCCCGGTCCGCCGCGACCTGGGCATCAGGACGATCTTCAACATCTTAGGACCACTGTGCAACCCCGTTGGGGTCAGGCGCCAGCTGATCGGCGTTTACAACCGGGACCTGGTCCAGATGGTGGCGGCGGTCCTGAAGCGTTTGGGCTGCGAGAAGGCCATGGTCGTCGCCTCAGAGGACGGGCTGGACGAGATTTCGGTGTGCGCTCCGACCACCGCGGCCCTTCTGACCGAAGACGGCGCGATACAGGTGATGAGCTTGAGCCCGGCAGACCTGGGGATGAAGGTCCACCCGCCCGACGCCGTGAAGGGGGGAGACCCCCAGGAAAATGCCGCAGTGTCCATGGAACTTCTGGGCGGCGCAAAGGGGCCCGTGAGAGACGCCGTGGTGATCAACGCAGGGGCGGCCCTGATGGTGGCCGGGGTCGCGGGGGATTTGACCGAAGGAGCAGCCCTGGCCGGAAAATCCCTGGATTCGGGGGCGGCAATGGCGGTTCTGCAGAAGGTGAAGTCCATCACCCGGGAGGTGCCGGAGTGAGTGGCGGGTTCCTTCAGACAGCGGCTTTTTCGGCCCGCGAAAACGTGAAAAAGTGGATAGGGGCCTATGATCCCCTGACCCGGAGACCTGCCTGGGGAAGGCCTGAGTTCCTGAAAGAGACAGGATCCGGGTGCGGCGTTATTGCCGAAATAAAGATGAAAAGCCCTTCCAGGGGGGACCTTGTCAAGGAAAAGGACCCTCTGGCCTTGGCCCGGGCTTATTCCGCATCCGGGGCGGAGGCGATCAGCGTGGTGGTCGAGGAAAGGCATTTCGGAGGGTCTCCCGCGCTGTTCGAGAAGGTAAGGGAATGCACACCCCTTCCCCTTCTCTGGAAGGATTTCGTGGTGGATCCATACCAGGTCCGCCTCGCGGCCTCCCTCGGCGCCTCGGCGATCCTCCTTGTCTGGGGGCTGGTATCCCCCCAGGGGACGCGGGTCCTCATCCACCGCTGCCGGCGGGAAGGGTTGAAACCTCTTGTGGAAGTCCACAATGAGCGGGATCTGGAAGAGGCCCTGGAGGCCGGCGCGGATCTCATCGGGGTCAACAACAGGGACCTGGTGTCCCTGCAGGTGGATACGGGTGTTTCCGGGAGGCTCGCCCCGTTGTTCCCTGAGGGGGTTACAGCGGTTTCCGAGAGCGGCATCAGGGGGGCCGGGGACGTGGGCCGCATGGCTGGTCTTGGGTACCGGGCCGTCCTTGTTGGGGAGGCCCTGGTGACGGCCGAAGATCCCGCTGCCCTGCTGGAGGAAATGGCGGAAGAGGGGAAAAAAACGTCCAAAGTCCAGCGTCCAGCGTCCAACGAAAAAACATGAATGGAGGAAGGGAGAAGGGAGAAGGGAGAAGGGAGAAGGGAGAAGGGAGAAGGGAGAAGGGAGAAGGGAGAAGGGAGAACCTTCCGCATGGGCGCCCAGACGACAGTGCGAGAAGAAACGAAAAGGGGAAGGTTCTGGTTTTTTCCCCGATTCCCGCTCCCCTGCCCGGTTTTTCTGTTCCCCTTCGCGGCCCTTTGCGGGAGAGCCCGGGATGGCATCCTGGGCGTTCCCTTGCGTTAGTGCTTCTGGTTAAAAAACCGTTAAGGCGGTGGGATGCGGAGCGGCAAAACGGTTTTCGGTTCATTCGCGAAAGCGTTGGAAGGGCAGGCGGGGTTGGCAGGTCAGGAGACCAACACAGAGGGCACAGGGGCGCCCTTTTTTGGCGCCGTCACATGGGGGGCTACAGAGTAACTACATTTTTCCTCCGTGGTCCTCTGTGGAACGAGCGGCATCCCAAAAAGCAGCCTCCGTGGCCCTCTCTGTTTGGTGCTGACCCCCGAGAAAACAAAGAATGGCAAGGCATGGTTCTGTTCTTCACTCTGAAACCTGAACTTTGGACTATTTTTAACCGGGGGCTTAATATTGAATATCAGGGTTAAAATATGCGGGATCACGAGGCGCCAGGATGCCCTGGATGCGTGCGCCGCCGGCGCGGACCTCCTGGGATTTAACTTCGTCCCCGAAAGCAAAAGGTACGTCAACCCTTACGCCGTGAGAGACATCATCGCCTCCCTTCCGCCTTTCATCCTCACCGTGGGGGTTTTCGCGAACGAGGATCTGCGTATCTTAAACGACATGTCATCCTTCCTGCATCTCGATGCCGTCCAGCTGCACGGCGAGGAGGATCCCTCCTATTGCCGGAAGGTGGAGCTTCCGGTGATAAAAGCCGTGAGGGTAGCGTCGGAAGAGGACGTCAGGGACCTGGACCGGTTCGATGTCGCTGCCCTGCTGCTGGACTCGAAAGTCAAGGGGGCATTGGGGGGCAGCGGCGTCGTTTTTCCCTGGCATCTGGCATCGGATTTATGCGAGTCTAGGCGGGTTTTTGTTGCGGGGGGGATGAATCCCCAAAACGTGGGGCAGGCCGTCAAAACCCTCGGTCCTTTTGGCGTCGATGCGGCTTCCGGGGTGGAAATCGGGCCGGGCATAAAAGACAGGATATTAATGGAAAGTTTCATCGATGCGGCAAGGCGAGCCGCCGCTCAACCAGGAGGAAATTGTGTCGATATCGGGTAGCAGCCCAAAAAGGGGGAGTCCATTTTTCGGTCCCTTCGGGGGTCAGTACATGCCGGAGATCCTCATGCCTGCGGTGGCCGAACTGGAGGAGGGTTTCTTCTCCGCGGTTGCGGATCAGGACTTCAACTACAATGTGGAAAAGACTTTAAAAGAATTTTCAGGGCGTCCGACCCCATTGACTACCGCTTCACGTTTTGCCGGTTCCGGAAAGGATCTGATCCTGGAACTGAAAAGGGAGGATCTTAATCACACGGGCGCCCACAAAATCAACAACACCATCGGGCAGGTCCTCCTCGCCATGAGGATGGGGAAAAGGAGGATCATCGCCGAGACAGGCGCCGGCCAGCACGGCGTGGCGACCGCCACGGCCACGGCCCTCTTCGGGCTCCCCTGCATCGTTTACATGGGAGTCGAGGACATCCACCGCCAGGCCCTCAACGTCGAAAGGATGAGGCTATTGGGGGCTGAGGTGGTCCCTGTCCATCAGGGGGCCGGAACGCTCAAGGACGCCGTCAACGAGGCCCTGAGGGACTGGGTGAGGAATGTCGAAGACACCTTCTACGTCCTCGGTTCCTGCGTGGGGCCCCACCCTTACCCGACCATGGTCCGGCATTTCCAGTCGGTCATTGGAAAGGAAGCCAGGGAGCAGTTCCGGGAGAAGCACGGGGGGCTTCCAGATCTCCTCGTGGCGTGCGTGGGCGGCGGGAGCAATGCCGCGGGACTTTTCTATCCCTTCATCGACGACCCGGTTGAGATGGTCGGGGTGGAGGCCGGAGGAATCGGCAGGAAGCCCGGAGAGCACGGCGCCTCCCTCGTCCTCGGAACGCCGGGGGTTTTTCACGGGAGCCACAGCTATCTCCTCCAGGACAGGGACGGCCAGGTGGTCACGGCGCACTCCGTTTCCGCTGGCCTTGACTACCCCGGCGTCGGCCCGGAGCATAGCTTCTGGAAGGACACCGGGAGGGTCGCCTACTGCGACGTTTCCGATGAGGAAGCCTTGGAGGCGACCCTGAAGTTCACCCGGGAGGAAGGGATCCTTCCCGCCCTTGAGACGGCCCATGCTGTGGCCTGGGTCGGGCTCAACCGCGAGAGGCTCAAAGGCAAAAAAATCATCTTGTGCTTCTCCGGGCGCGGGGACAAGGATATGGAGACGCTGCTGAAGGGGAGATAACGACTGAACGACTTAACAATGGAACGACCAGACGATTAAACGAAGCAGCGACCAGACGAAGATTACGACTATATGAGTAGACGACTGGATGATTGAACGAGGGGATGACTAAACGACCGGACGACTGAACGAAGTGGCGACTGGACGATTAAATGACGGTACGACTAAACGAACCATTGACTTGACGAAAAGTCCATTCGTTCCTTCTTTCCTTTGTTCGTTCGTACCGGTACCCCATTGCTTTCCCGTTCAGTCGTCGTTTCGTCCTGTCGCACAGTCCTTGCATTACCTTCCTGAAAGCGAGAAGAAATGGACCGCATCGCGAAAGTTTTTTCCTCGGGGCGAAAAGCCCTCATTGTCTATCTGACCGCAGGATTCCCCGAACCGGGGTTCGACGAGGATCTGGCCCTGACAGCCCTCGATTCGGGGGCCGATATCCTCGAGCTCGGGTTTCCCTTTTCGGACCCCGTCGCCGACGGGCCTCTTATTCAGAAAGCCAGCGAACAGGCCCTCCAGAAAGGAATGACCCTTGGCCGGACCATGGAGCTTGCCGGGAGGATCCGTCAGAAGCGCGGCGCCCCCATCTTCCTCATGGGCTACACCAACCCCGTTTACCATATGGGCTACGGGGCCTTCGCCAGGGAGCTGGCGAGGGTCGGGGGGGACGGGGCCATCATCCCCGATCTTCCCTCCGATGCCTGCGCGCCCCTCCGCGACGAGATGAGGAAAAACGGCCTGGCGCTCATCCCCATGGCGGCGCCCAATACCCCCCCTGAGCGCCTGAAAAGGATCATCGCGGGCGGGGACGGATTCCTCTATCTCGTCTCCATGGCGGGGCTCACCGGGGACGCGATCAAGGCCGAGGCTCCCTGGAAGAAGGTCGCCGCCCTTGCCCGGGAGGAAAAGCGCCTGCCCGTTTGCCTCGGGTTCGGCATCAGAACGGGCGAGGAGGCTGCCGACGCCGCCCGGTTTGCGGACGGGGTGATCGTGGGTTCCGCCCTGACGGCCAGGATCATGGAGGCCGACGGTCCTGACGAGGCGAAAAGACAGGTCGGCGCGCTTGTCCGGGAGCTGGCGGAGGCGATAAAAGATCACGTTAAACGTTGAACGGGTTTAAATCCGGCGGATGTGAGAAACATCCCGGCTTTTGCGCAAAATCGCTGGAAAAGCGGCCTCACGCAGTGGAAAAATCAGGTTGAACGTATTTAATTGAATGGGCGTGAGACATCCGGGTTTCCCACGGAGGCCGCCAGAAGGTCGCTTTCCGCCATCAAATGTCATTGCGAGGCCGCAACCGAGCCGAAGCAATCTCAAGGTGAAAAAACCGGGATCGCTTCACACGGGTTTCGGTTCGCGATGACAAAAAACAAAAAAATGGAATTGAGGAGTCGATGAAAATTTTTACACCGGAAGAGCTCGCGAAATACGACGGCCTCGACGGCCGGCCCGCCTACGTGGCCTATCTCGGCAAGGTCTACGACGTCTCGGCCATGCCGGAGGCCGAACACGGCGACCACCTTGGCCACCCCTTCGGGGTCGACCACACCGACGCTATGGATGACGCACCCCACGGCGATCACCTTCTCCTCGAATACCCGGTGGTGGGGGAATACAAAGGATAAAAACAGAACAGGAGAGAGGGAAGAAGGGAAGGAGGACCTGCAAGGGCCATGCATCAGGTCCTCGATCCTCAATTCTCAATTCTCAATTCTCAATTCCTCCTCCCTTCCCTTCGACTGGGCTCCGGGCTGGCGACCAGGCTCAGGGCAGGCAGGGCTTTTGGCTTCCCTCTTCCCTATTCCCTATTCCGGTTTTCCCTCCGCCGCCCTTTCCAGCCTTCCTATTCCCTCTACAACTTCCCCCCTGATGTGGAACCGGATGACCTTCCGCCCGGCGTCCAGGAGGGCCTGCCTGTCGCCCGAGGCCTGGGCTTCTTTGAGGATGCCGAAGGTCAGGGAGGAATCTCCATTTCCTGGTCTATCGGGGATGGCCAGATCCTCCCGGTCCTCGCCAGTGACCTGAATGAACAGGCCCTTTCCCCCGTCCCCCTTGTGGAGCTGGCCAGTTGAATGGAGGAATCTCGGCCCGAACCCCAGGGTGGTCGCAATCCTGTACCGGTCGCGGACGGCGTGCCGGAAGCCCTGGAGGGCCTTTTCCACTTCGGGAAGGGGGTTCAGGTAGGCCTGGACGGCGGTGTAGGACCCCGGCCCGGCCCCCGACAGGAAGATCTCCAAAGCTTCCGGGATCCCCCTCGCACCGGAATCCGTGAAGACGTCGATGCCCGATTCGGTGAAGGCCGGCTCCATGGCCGGCAGCGACCCGGTTTTCCTGTATGCTTCAAGGAGCGTCCGGGTCTGGACCTTGGCGGATTCCACATTGGGCTGGTCGAAGGGGTTTATCCCCATGAGATGCCCCGCCACGGCGGTGGCCCACTCCCAGCGGAAAAACTCGGCCCCGATGTCGTAGGCGTCCCTCAACCTGATCCTGATGACGGGATGCCCGGTTTCCTCCAGGGTGTGGACCTCCTGCCTGAAGGGATCTTCCCCGTCCACGGTCAGATATGCAAAGACGCGGTCCTTTCCGTACACGGCAGGCGGTCCGGGGTCTTCCCCTTCCACAGGGAGGATCCCCTTCCCCTCCTTGCCCGTGCTCTCCGCCAGGAGCTGCTCGAGCCAGGGGCCCAGGGGGGCGGCCCCGGGGGAGGCGAGGAGGGTGAGCTTGTCTACCCCGAGGTTGTGCAGGGTCCCCAGGGTGCATCCCAGGACTGTCCCGATATTTTCTCCGTCCAGGCCCCCAAGAGGTGCCCGGCAGTCCTCGGCGGCGGCGCGGGCCCGGTCAAGGAGCAGGCGGAGATCAAGGCCAAGGAGTCCGGCGGGCACCAGTCCGAAGAAGGACAGGGCGCTGTAGCGGCCGCCGATGTCAGGGTCGTTGAGAAAGATACTCCGGAAGCCGAGGTCCCTGGCAAGGGATTCCAGGGAGCTTCCCGGGTCCGTTATGGCTATGAAATGGCTGCCGGTCCTCCCGTGGTTCACCCTGGCGGCCGTCAGAGTGTAGAAATATTTGAGGAAGGACAGGGTTTCGGAGGTGCTTCCCGATTTGGTGGAGACGATAAAGAGGGTTTTTGCAGGGTCGTGGCAGTCTGCAAGGGCCATAACGGCCGCGGGGTCGGTGCTGTCGAGCACCTTGATATGGAGGCCGCCCTCCCCCCTTGGGAAGGCCCTGGTGAAGAGGTCCGGGGCGAGGCTCGAACCGCCCATTCCCATGAGCAGGGCGTCTGTAAACCCTTCGGCCCCGACCTTTTGCAGGAGATGCAGGATCAGCGGGATTTCCGCAGGCATTCCATAGGGACTCTGCATCCAGCCCAGCCGGTTTGTGATCTCTGCCGGACTTTCCTTCCAAAGGGTGTAGTCGCCGGCCCAAAGGCGGCGGATGACATCGTCCTCCCTCGCCCGGGTGAGGGAATCTTCGATCTTCTCCAGGTATTGTTTTCCCGTGAATGCGAACAAATTTCCTGCCCTCCTTCGAATTGGTTTCAGGGGTCAGGGCCCCGTAAGGCGCGCCGCTAAAGAGGTTCCGGCCGGAATACCTTCAGCCTTTATCATAACCTATTTTATAATGGGACCGCGAGGAAGGTCCGTCCGAAAAATAGTGTTGAGCTTTCCCGGAAGGGCCGATAGGATGCCGGCATGACTTTACCGGGCAGGAGGTGAGAATATGAGAAAAACCATCTTCGAGCTTTTCGCGAAATCCCCGTTCGGCCCCATCCAGGACCACATGCTCAAGGTCATGGACTGCGTCCGTCTCATCCCCGATCTCTTCAGGGCCCTCGAGGAAGGGGACCAGGAGCGGATGAGGGATGTCACCGAAAAGGTCGAGAAGGCGGAGTTCGATGCCGACGAGATCAAGAACCAGATTCGGGGGGACCTCCCAAGGACCGTCTTCACGCCGGTAGACAGGACTGATCTTCTGGACATCCTCCGGTTCCAGGACCGGATCAGCGATGTGGCCGAGGATGTCACGGTCGTCATGAAATTAAAGCCGCTCCCCTTTCCCGGGGAGATCCGCGGTCTTTTCTGGGATTTTATGGATCAGGTCATGGTGACCGTCGAACAATACGCCAGGATCAACGCGGAACTCGATGAATTGATGGAGGCGTCTTTCGGGGGAGCTGAATCGGGGAAGGTCCTTGAGATGATCAACGTGCTCGGGAAGATGGAGCATGAGACCGACCGCAAACAGCAGGATCTTCTGGTAAAGCTCCTTTCCATGGAAAAAGAGCTGGGTCCTTTAAACATCGTCCTCTGGATGCGCGTCTTCCAGCTCGTCGGGGACATCGCCAACGGGGCCGAGCGGACCGGTAACCGCATCCGGCTTTTCCTGTCAAAGTAACCCCCTATGGTTCTGGGCACCTGGGTATTCTGGGCGAGCATCATCGCGTGCGTTTACATGGCCTGGAACATCGGGGCCAACGATGTGGCCAATGCCATGGGGACCTCGGTGGGTTCCCACGCGGTTACGCTGCGCCAGGCCGTCATCCTCGCCGGCATCTTTGAATTCGCCGGGGCCTTTCTGGTCGGGGGACACGTAACCGACACGGTCCGCAAGGGGATCGTGGATCCGGCAATTTTCCAGGGAAGGCCGGAGATCTTCATCCTGGGGATGCTGGCTGCACTCCTCGCTGCGGGGATCTGGCTCAACCTTTCCACCTTTCTTGGGCTTCCCGTCTCGACTACCCATTCCATCGTGGGGGCGGTGGTGGGTTTTGGCCTCCTGATCGGGGGGTCGAAGGCCATCCACTGGAACAAGCTCCTCTCGGTCGTTATGAGCTGGTTCATATCGCCAATGATAGGGGCCGCCATGGGTTGGATGATCTTCACGTTCATCAAGAAGTCCATCCTTTCCTCATGGGCCCCCGACAGGGCGGCCAAAAGGGGGATCCCCCTTCTCCTTATCCCCGTCACCACGGTCCTCGTCCTCTCCCTGCTGGTGAAAGGTTTAAAGAACCTAAGTCTCCATGTAACCTTCGGGGAAGCCCTGCTGATCGGAATAGCGGCGGGGTGTGTGGCCTTCCTCCTGTCCAGGTTTTTTCTCGTGCGGGTATATGATTTTCGCGCCGGAAGGAGGAGGGATTCCTTCGACCGTGTCGAAAGAATCTTCGCCACCCTCCAGATCGGCACTGCTTGTTATGTCGCCTTTGCCCACGGGGCCAACGACGTTGCCAACGCCATCGGCCCCTTTGCCGCTATCGTCGCCGTTTTCCAGGAAGGGGATCTTGCCATGAAGGTCCCCGTCCCCTTCTGGGTCCTCGGACTCGGGGGGGTCGGCATCGTCGTCGGACTGGGGACGTGGGGATACCGGGTCATCGACACCATCGGGAAGAAGATCACCTCCATCACCCCCTCCCGCGGATTTTCGGCGGAGTTCGCGACGGCCACTACGGTCCTTCTGTGCTCGAAACTGGGGCTTCCCGTCTCCACAAGCCACACGCTGGTGGGATCCGTCATCGGGGTGGGATTAGCCAAGGGCATGGCGGCTCTGAACCTGCGGGTCATCCGCAACATCGTCAACTCATGGCTCATCACCGTCCCCGCCACCGCCCTGGTCACTATCATCGTTTACCTCATCCTGAAAGCGCTCGCCCTGTGAAAGGGGCCTTGTGCAACTGGAGGACTACCGTCAAACGTCGAAGGTCGAATGTCGAACGAAATAACCCAGACGTTGCGCTAATACGCTGAAAGGCAGCCTCACACAACTGGGAAAGTCCTCGTCAAACGTTCAACATTAACGCGCCCCGCGCGGGGCGCCCGGATCAAGGACCCGGGTTGTAAGTCCTTGATCCGTGAGGAAAGGGAAAACGATGCCTTTCCCTAACCGTTGCGCGAAAAGTCCCGGATCGGATTTTTTGCGATCTTATCAACGTTCGACATGTTTTTACCTTAACCTTTTCCTCACAGGTCCCTGACGGTAAACAAATAATGACCTGACATGTCTGGCCAGAAAATGGAGGGACCGGGATGGCGAAGGAAAAGATCCTGGTTGTGGAGGATGACGAGGATATCCTCGAACTCATCGACTACAACCTGAAAAGGGAAAACTATCAGGTAGTGAAGGCCACATCGGGGGAGGAGGCTCTCGCCGCGGCAAACGGAGAGCAGCCCGATCTGGTTGTGCTGGACCTGATGCTGCCGGGAATGGACGGCCTCGAGGTCTGCCGGCGACTGAAAAGCGCCCAAAAAACCATGAATACCGCCGTCATAATGGTCACAGCCAAGGGCGAAGAGGCGGACGTGGTTTCGGGACTGGAGCTCGGCGCCGATGATTACGTTGTAAAACCTTTCAGCCCCAAAATTCTAGTGGCCAGGATCAGGAGCGTTCTGCGCCGCGCGAAGGCAGAGGATGAGAATCAACCGGACGGGGTGGTTGAAAGACACGGGGTGTTTATCCATCCGGGCAGGAGGGAGGTCCGGGCGGGTTCCGAGGAAGTGGATCTGACATTCACGGAATTCAATATCCTGCAGTTTCTGGGCCGCCGGCCGGGGTGGGTTTTTACCCGTTCCCAGATCGTCGACGCCGTGCGCGGGACCGACTATTATGTGACCGAGAGGTCCGTCGACGTCCATGTCCTGGGGCTCCGGAAAAAACTGGGAAAATACGGAAGCGTCATCGAAACAATCAGGGGAGTAGGGTACCGGTTTAAAGAATAAAAACCTGGAAGGAAGAATGATGAAGGATGAAGGAGGAAGGGGTAGAACCACACCCGCGGGTCTGCTTTTTTTCTTCCTTCTTCCTTCCTCCTTCCTCCTTCCTCCTTATCTTTTCCTTCACAGGAGTTGATCAACTTGTTTCCCAATCGTCTTGCATGGAAGCTTTTGCCGCCCTATCTCGTCGTGGTCGCCGTGGTCCTTTCGGGGATCGCCTTTTTCGCCGGCAGGGACATGGCGGCTTTTTACCACCGGGAAAAAGCAAGGGATTTAGAGGCCCTCGCACGGGTCCTCGCCGCCGAGCTGGTCCCCTATCCCGAGGAGGATTCCCTTGCCGATGGGAGCAGGGCAATTTTCCCGTGGTGCGGCGAGATGGCGGAAAAGTCCATGACCCGGGTCACCGTGATAGAAAGAGACGGACGGGTTCTCTGCGACTCAGAGGAAGACCCCGAAAAAATGAACGATCATTCCACGCGCCCGGAGATCCAGAGCGCCTGGAAAAACGGTTCGGGGGTTGCCGTCCGCTACAGCTACACCCTTGAAAAACCCATGATGTACGTTGCGGTTGCCGCGGGAGATGGGGACAAAACGCCAGTGGTCCGTATTGCGGTTGCCGCTTCCAGGATGACCGAGGCCCTCTCGTCCACCAAGGTAAGGTTTGCGTCGGGCGTCCTTGTCGCCGGGCTGCTCCTTATTTCCATAACCGTCTACCTTTCCAGCCGGATCACATCCTCCGTCAGGGATATTCGCCGCGGCGCCCAGAGGTTCGCGAGAGGGGATTTTTCCTCCAGGCTCCCGATCCCGGACACCGAGGAGTTCGCGGATCTGGCTGAGGAATTAAACCGAATGGCCCAGCAGCTGGACGACAGGATCAGAACCGTCATCAATCAGCGCAACGAGCTGGAAGCGGTTCTTGGCAGCATGGTGGAGGGAGTCCTGGCTTTCGATCAGGAAGAACGCCTCATCAGCATCAACCAGGCAGCGTCCGTACTCCTGTCCCTTGACCCGGAAAAGGACAGGAACAGGACTATCCAGGAAGCCATTCGCAATTCCGATCTCCAGGAATTCGTCAAACACACCCTCGGCAGTGTAGAACCGGTGGAGGCCGAGATCACCTTCTATAATGGCGGGAAGAGGTTTCTACAGGTCCACGGGACCCCCCTTCGCGACCCTTCAGGCGAAGAGATCGGCGCTCTTGTCGTGCTGAACGATGTCACGAAGATCCGGCGCCTGGAGGAAATCCGGAGGGAATTCGTCGCCAACGCTTCCCATGAAATAAGAACTCCCGTCACCTCCATCAAGGGATTTGTCGAAACCCTTCTTGAGGGTGCTCTGGAAGACCGGGAAACCGCCGAACGCTTCCTCGGGATCATCGGGAAACACGCCGACCGCCTCAACGCTATCGTCCAGGATCTCTTGAACCTGTCGAAAATAGAAATGCAGGCCGAGAGGGGGGAGATCTTTCTCGAAAGGGGTAATATTCTGGATATTGTAAAGGAAGCCGTCGAGGCCTGTCATGCAGCGGCCGCCGAAAAAAGGATCTCGATCGAGACTCAATGCCCCGAAGATCTTTCGGGCCGGTTCAATCCATCCCTGCTGGTGCAAGCCCTCATCAATCTCATTGACAACGCCATCAAATACAGCGGGGAGAGGAGCACCGTTACCATCGCGTGCTCCAGGGGCGAAGGCGCATTGAATATCGAGGTCTCAGACAGCGGAGTCGGGATCGATAAAAAAGATCTCTCCAGGATTTTCGAGAGGTTTTACACGGTGGACAAAGCCAGGAGCCGGAAGGTCGGTGGGACGGGGCTCGGCCTTGCCATCGTCAAGCATATAATGCAGGCCCACGGGGGCGAAATCCGGGTCAAGAGCAGTCCCGGAAAAGGCAGCATTTTCCATTTAACCCTCCCCGAATAGCCCCCCTTTCCGCAGCCCTTTATCAGCGTTTTGACCGGAAAGATTGATGACTTCGCAAAAAGTCATCAACGCGTCCCGCGCGGGGGGCCCGGATCAAGGACTCGGGTTGTAAGTCCTTGATCCGTGAGGAAAGGGAAAACGACGCTTTTCCCTTTCCGGGAAGCGTTAAGTCCCGGATCGGACTTTTTGCGACCCTATCAAGATTCACTCTTTTCTCATTTTTTCCTAACCCTTTTCTAACATTTGATATCCATGATGCCATCATCCCGAAGATGAATCCGGAGGGATTTTCCAAGGATGTCAAACAGGGGTCCTGCGGGATTCCAAAAAGAAAAGGAGAGATTTGGATGAAAAGGTTTCTGTTATCGTTGTTTGTGGCCGCATTGTTCCTGGGTCCCGGCTTTGCGAAGGCGGAGGTGGCCGTGGATCCCAACCTCCCGGATTACAAGGCCGTCAAGGGTGTGAGCGGATCCATCAAGAGCGTGGGATCTGACACCCTCAACAACCTGATGGCCCTGTGGGCCGAGGGGTTCAAGAAATTCTACCCCAATGTGACGGTCGAGATAGAGGGAAAGGGTTCCTCCACCGCGCCGCCCGCCCTCATCGCCGGGACCTCCAACCTGGCCCCCATGAGCCGGTCCATGAAAGACAAGGAGATCGACGAGTTTGTGGGGAAATTCGGGTATACACCCACGGCTCTTCCCACTTCCATCGACATGCTGGCGGTTTATGTCAACAAGGATAACCCCATCAAGGGCATGTCCTTTGCCCAGGTGGATGCCGTTTTCTCCAAGACCAGAAAAATGGGTCACAGCGAGGATATCACCAACTGGGGACAGCTCGGAATGTCGGGGCAATTTTCCAATCTCCCTGTTTCCGTCTACGGGAGGAATTCCGCATCGGGGACCTACGGATTCTTCAAGGAGCATGTCCTCGGGAACGGGGATTACAAGGATTCCGTGAAGGAGCAGCCCGGCAGCAGCGCGGTGGTCCAGGGGGTGGCGTCGGATCTTGGGGGCATCGGGTACTCGGGTATCGGCTACAAGACCGCTGACGTGCGGGTGGTGCCCCTGGCAAAATCCGGTTCCTCTTTCATCCCCGCGGAGGCGCAGTACGCCTACAGCGGGGAATATCCCCTAGCCAGGTTCCTGTACATCTATGTCAACCATAAGCCCGGAAGCGAGATGGACCCCCTCCGGAGGGAGTTCGCGAAATTCATCTTCAGCAGGCAGGGCCAGGAAGTGGTCGTAAAAGACGGGTTCCTGCCGGTCACCGCGAAGATCGCCGCGGAGGCCCTGAGTTCCATCGGAGTGAAATAAACAGGACAACTGGTTCGGGTTTCCCGGTTATTTTTTCCTGGACACCTGTTACCATAGGCGGCGGCACGAAAGGGTGCCGCCGCCCCTTCATTGAATAAAACCGGATCCGGAGAATCCATGAGCCTTGCCGTGAGGGAAAGAAGGAAAAAAGAGACCAGGTGGTCCGTCCGCCTCGGGGATATTCTGTCCCGATGGATCATCACCGTGGGCGGAATAGGGACCGTCCTTGCCGTTTCCACGGTCTTTTTGCTCCTTCTTTGGGTCGTCTTTCCCCTGCTCCTGCCGGCCAGGATGGGCGAGCCCCATCCCGTCCCCCTTCAAGAGGCTGATACCGTTCTTAAAACATCCATCGATGAACACTCCCTCATGGTGTGGCAATTTTCCCGGGACGGCAGAATAAGGGTCTTCCGGCTGGACAACGGCGATATGCTGGAAGAAAGGCAGCTCTTCCCGGACAAGGTGATCACGGCCGTGTCTTTTTCCGTCGATTCTGCCGATGCGATCCTGGGATTTGAGGACGGATCTGTCTCCTTTGGCAGGATCGGATTCGAGACGGGATTCCTCGACGAGGATGAAGTCGATCCAAAGATCAGGGAGTTGGAAGAGGGGGGCAAAGAATCCCTCGGCGGGGCCATGGTCCAGCGGATTTCGAGGGATCAGTTCCGTGTCCAGCGCTTGTCCGTTGACTTCCGGGAACCCGTCGCGAGGGAATCCGGGGCGGCGGTCCTTTTGATCGACCAGTCGGGGGCCGGATCGGCCCGAACCTTCGCGGTCCTCCACGAGGACCTGTTGTTCCGGCTGGGAAGGGTGCACGAGCAGGAGAACATGCTCACAGGGGAAATGACTGCCAGGACAGAGGAAGTGACCCTTCCCTATGATCCCCCGGCCGGGTTCCGGATCCCTTCTTTTCTCGTTCTTTCCGGTCTTGGAGACTCGGTTTCGGTGGGTTTCGCGGACGGAATGCTCTACCGGTACAATACGCGGGATTTTGAGAGGCCGTACCTCGAGGAAAGGGTGGACCTTGTCGAGGAGGAGGGGGAAAAGCTGACGGTCCTGACCTGGCTTCTCGGAAGGACAACTCTCCTCGCAGGCGACACAACGGGCAGGATAAGGGCGTGGTTCCCGGCCAGAGCTCCCTCCCTGAGGGAAAAAGGACAGACAGGGGAGCTTCTTCTGGTTTACGGCCATGAATTTCCGGGGAAGGGATCTCCGGTGACGGCCCTTGCCTCATCCTCCAGGATGAGAATGATGGGGGCCGGCTACGAAGATGGCACGGTTAGGATTATCCACGTAACCAGCGAGAAGGAGCTGGCCAACCTTGCCCCGGATTCCAGTGAGGGTGCTGTCAGGGAGGTCATTTTCGCCCCCCGCGACGATGGGCTCATGGCTCTTTTTGCCGGCGGCATCCACTTCTGGGAAATGGATCCCCAGCATCCCGAGACCACCCTGCGGAGTCTTTTTTCCCGGGTCTGGTACGAAGGGGCGTCTGAGCCCGAGCACGTCTGGCAGTCCTCCGCGGCGACCGACGATTTCGAATCCAAGTTCGGTCTTGTCCCCCTGATCTTCGGGACGATAAAGGCAACGGTTTATTCCCTCATATTCGGTGTTCCTATCGCCCTTCTCGCCGCCGTTTTCACCAGTGAGTTCCTCAGCCCAAGAGTCCGCATGAGGGTAAAGCCGGTAGTTGAGCTTATGGCGAGCCTGCCGAGCGTGGTTCTGGGATTTCTGGCCGCCCTCGTTTTCGCTCCCCTCGTGGCCGACAGGATTCCTGTTTTCCTGGCCCTGTTTTTGACCGTTCCCATGACCTTTCTCCTGGGGGCCTACCTGTGGCAGACCCTTCCGCAAAGGCTTGCCATCCGGATGCGAAGGCTCCGGTTTGGTTTCATTTTTCTTCTGATTCCCCCGGGTTTTTTCCTGGCCCGGCTCCTGGGCCCCATCCTGGAAAGGGCCTGCTTCGGCGGGGATATCATTTTATGGCTCGACGGCCAGGTGGAAGGCGCGTGGGGGGCGTGGAGCTATCTTCTCTTTCCCTTTTCCATCGCGGTCCTTGCCCTTGCCTCGGGGAGGATTTTAAGTCCCCTCGTAAGAAGGTCCGCCCAGGGATGGTCGAGAAGACGCTGCGCCTGGTTCGATCTCGGGCGATTCGGCCTCATCCTCGCGGGTTCCGTTTTCCTTGCGGTCTTTTCCGGATGGCTGCTGAGCGCTCTGGGGCTGGATCCAAGGGGAGGGATCTTCGGGACCTATGTTCAGAGGAACTCCCTGGTGGTGGGGTTCGTCATGGGCTTTGCCATCATCCCGATCATCTACACCATCAGCGAGGACGCATTGAATGCCGTCCCCGAACATCTCCGAAGCGCGTCCCTTGCCACCGGGGCTACGTCCTGGCAGACGGCTGTCCGCATCATCATCCCGACGGCCATGAGCGGCCTTTTCTCCGCCATCATGATCGGCCTGGGAAGGGCCGTGGGGGAAACGATGATCGTTCTCATGGCGGCGGGGAACACGCCCATCATGGACTGGAATATCTTCAACGGGTTCAGAACCCTTTCAGCCAATATCGCCGTGGAGCTTCCCGAGGCCGTGGTGGGGAGTACCCATTACCGGACCCTTTTCCTGGCCGCGCTGGTCCTTTTCCTCATGACCTTCGTGCTCAATACCCTGGCAGAGATCATTCGGCTGAGGTTCCGTAAAAGGGCCAGCGAATTGTGATTGAGGCGGCAAGGGGAAACGGATGGAAATAAACCGCAGATCAAAGGGCCGGAAGACCTCCGGCGCCTCCCTTTTCGTCCAGGGCGAACCTATGGTGTGGTTGACCGGGGGAGGCCTCGCCATTTCTCTTGTCATGATATCCGGCCTTCTCGCCCTGATCCTTTTTCAGGGTGCCCGGAATTTCTGGCCTTCCCCCGTCGTGAGAATCCAGACGGAGGACGGGGCTGTTTTTTTGGGGGAAGTGAGCCGGACCGAGAAAGGGGCGGCATTGGAATCCGGGGCAGAGGCCGCGGACAGGATCCTGATCCGGACGGGAAACTACGAGATCACAAATGTTCATTTCAACTGGGTCGATGGGGCCAGCATTGCTGAAAAAGACAGGCCGGATTGGGCCCTTGTCGTGGAAAGAATGGAATGGGGGAGGTTTTACGGTTTTCCGAAGCTGTTTCTCCTCGAGGATGAAGTGGCTGCCGACACGCCGGAGGAGGTTTTCGACCTGTACAACCGCTACCATGATGAGGTCCGGGACAGGAGGGATCGCCGGAAGAAGCTCGAGACCAGTGATCTGGGAAAGGTCAATCACCGGCTGGAGAAGGCCCGTCTCTTCGTGAGAGCAAGCGAGATGAAATACGGGAAGGGCTCGGAGGAATGGGCCGCGGCAAACGAAGCATACGATGCAGCGGAAAAGAAGGCCTCGGCCGAGTTCGAGGCGATCCGGCAGAAGATCGATGCCTTGAACAAGACCAACGCGCGTTACCGGATGGTCATGGCGACCGCGGACGGGAAGGAAAAAACTCTTGAGCTTGCCGATATCGTTCGAGCCTATCCGGCCAACAGGCTTCCTTTAACGCAGAAAATCCGGATTTACCTTTCCAGGTGGGGAGAATTCCTTCTCTCAGAGCCCAGGGAGGCGAACAGCGAAGGGGGCGTTTATCCGGCTATTTTCGGGACCGTCGTGATGACCCTCCTCATGTCACTCGCGGTTGTGCCCTTCGGGGTCATGGCCGCCCTTTACCTTCGGGAGTACGCCAAAGCGGGCGCCATCGTCAGCATCGTCCGCATTTCCATCAATAACCTGGCGGGGGTTCCCAGCATCGTTTTCGGCGTCTTCGGCCTGGGTTTTTTCTGCTATGTGGTCGGGGCCGGAATCGATGAGCTGCTCTTCGCGTCCCGGCTCCCCAACCCCACCTTCGGGAAAGGCGGCGTTCTCTGGGCCTCCCTGACCCTGGCCCTGCTGACCCTTCCCGTGGTCATCGTGGCGACGGAGGAATCGCTCGCCGCTGTCCCCAACAGCATGAGGGAAGGGTCCTACGCCTGCGGAGCCAGCAAGTGGCAGACCATAAAGAGGATCATTCTCCCGAGGGCCATGCCGGGGATCATGACGGGGATGATCCTGGCCATGGCAAGGGGGGCCGGGGAGGTGGCGCCCCTCATGCTGGTGGGGGCCGTCAAGCTGGCTCCCGAGCTGCCCGTGGACGGGGTTTTCCCCTATATCCACCCCGAAAGGAGCTTCATGCACCTGGGGTTTCATATCTACGACCTGGGCTTTCAGAGCCAGAACAGCGAAGCGGCTAAACCTATGGTCTTCACCACCACCCTGCTGCTCATCGCCATTGTTTTCCTGTTAAATGTCCTTGCGGTGCGTCTCAGGACGAAGCTGCGCAAAAAATTCGAATCCGCGGCCTTTTAAGAGAAGGGATCTTGATCATGGATGGAAATTCAGACCCCGAGATTTCCCGGGCGGCATCCGGGCCTGGTAAAGAAAGCCGCCTGAGCCTTATCGCCAGGGGGCAGACCTTTCCCACCGATGTCCACAGGGAACTGGAAGGAGAGGACCCGGTCCTGGAGATCAGGGATTTCAACCTTTTTTACGGGGAGAAGCAGGCCATCTTCGATGTCAACATGAAGATCCCCAAGGGAAAGGTGACGGCCCTCATCGGTCCCTCGGGGTGCGGGAAGTCAACCCTCCTTCGGAGCGTCAACCGGATCAACGATCTCCTTCCAACGGTCAGGATCGACGGGGATATTATACTGAACGGGGAATCCATGTACGACCCCGGGGTGGATGTTATCGAACTGAGAAAACGGATGGGGATGGTTTTTCAGAAGCCCAACCCTTTCCCCATGAGCATCTATGAAAATGTGGTCTATTCCCTGAGGATTGATGGAGAACGCAAAAAATCCGTCCTGGACGAGGTTTGTGAAAAGAGCCTGACGGGGGCCGCCCTGTGGGATGAGACCAAAGACCGGCTCCACGAGAGCGCCCTTGGACTTTCTGGGGGGCAGCAGCAGCGCCTCTGCATCGCGAGGGCCATTGCGGCCGAGCCGGAGGTTCTGCTCATGGACGAGCCCGCCTCGGCCCTGGACCCAATCGCTACCAACAAGATCGAGGACCTCATTGCCCAGCTCAAGGGCGAATACTCCATCCTCATCGTCACCCACAACATGCAGCAGGCGGCCCGCACAAGCGAGTACACGGCCTTTATGTACCTGGGAAGACTCATCGAATACGGGCCGACCGAGACCATCTTCGTCCGGCCGCGGCTGCGGGATACAATGGACTATGTGACCGGGCGGTTCGGATAAAAGGGGCTGAAGGGAGAAGTAAGAAGGGGGCCTCTGCCCAATGCCCAATGAGAGAACCACGTTAAACATTAAACGATGAACGATAAACCAAACTTTTTTCGGACGTTTGACGTTAAACGTTCAACGGTCATTTACAGGAGATTTCCATGACCCTTCTTCTTCACAAGGAGATCGACCGCTTAAAGAAGATGCTCCTTTCCCTCATGGCTGTGGTGGAGGAGAGCCTCAACAAGGCCGTCCTGTCCCTGGAAAACCGCGACCTGGCGCTGGCCCAGACGGTCATCGCCGATGACGAGCGGATCGACGAGATGGAGGTGGATATCGAGGAGGAGGCCCTCAAGATCCTGGCCCTTTATCAGCCCGTGGCCATCGACCTTCGCTTCATCGTTTCGGCAATGCGCACAAATAATGAGCTCGAGAGGATCGGAGATACAGCCGTCAATATCGCGGAAAGGGCAACCTTCCTTTCCGGCCAGCCTCCCCTGAACCTTCCCATAGACCTCCCGGCGATGGCAGACAAGGTCCAGGAGATGCTCAGGTCGAGCCTGGACGCCTTCGTCAACATGGATGACGACCTGGCCCGGGAAGTCCTGAGCATGGACGACGATGTGGACGAGATGAACCGGCGGATGTTTACCATCGTCTACGAAAAGGTCAGGGAGATGCCTGAAAGGGCCGAAGCCCTGATCCACTCCCTTTCGGCGACGCGTCACCTTGAAAGGGTAGCCGACCACGCGACCAATATCGCCGAGGATGTCATCTACCTAGTGATGGGGGAGATCATCCGGCATCAGCCGGAGGATTATTCCAAAAAAGGCTGAGGTCGGAAGGGAGAAAGCACGTCAAAAGTCCAACGTCTAACGTCCAATGAAAGAACAGGCATGGAAAAATCGGTTTTAATCGAAAATCGACTGGTTATGGTTGTGAATAAATTGAAATAAACGAAGGAACCTGCAAAATTTTTCCAGCAATTTTTACCCGGTCCCTTTCATCCCTTTCGGCAAGCTCCCTTCGGCCCTTCGATCCCGTCTTTGGCAGGGCTGAGGGAGGGGATGGCGAGCTCCGGACTCTGGCCTCTGGATTTTTCTTCTTCCTTCCTCCTTCCTCCTCCTCCTTCTTCTTCCTTCTGCATTCTCTCCTTCCCCCCTTTCTCTTTGACAGACCGCGTTGCCCCGCCCTACAATCCGCGTCATGCCAAAGTGCGCTTTCTTTTTCATCTCACCCGTTATCGGGGCCGCCATCGGCTGGTTCACCAACTGGCTTGCCATCAAAATGCTCTTCAGGCCCCGAAAGCCTGTAAAAATCCTTGGCTGGACCCTGCAGGGGGTCATCCCCAGGCGGCACGCCCAGCTGGCTTCACGGATCGCGGAGACGGTGGAGGACCGGCTGCTTACCCAGGAGGATCTGGAAAAGGCCATGAGCGGCGTCCAGTGGCACGACGAGGTAAACCTGCTAATCAGGAGGGTTCTGCACGACCGGGGTCCCGGCGGGATCATTGAAAAGATCCCCGGCCTGTCTTCGGCCTGGAAGAAGGTCGTTTTGCCCTCTCTTCAGGATGTCCTGAGCAAGGAGATCATCCGGTTCCTGAACCGGTACCGGTCCTCTTTCCTGACGAGGCTTCGTGGTTCGGTGAATATCCGCGAGATCGTCGAGACCAAGGTCCAGCAGTTCGAGGTGGAAGCCCTGGAAAGTCTGGTGGTGGACGTGGCGAAAAAGGAATTTTCCCACATCCAGTGGGTGGGCGCGATCACCGGGGCCCTGATCGGGGTGGCCCAGGGGATCATTTTCCTGCTGACCACTTAAACCGTTTAAGGTTGAAAGTTTAACGTTTAGCTGATTTTTCTTTGGGCATTGGCTTTTGGGCTGTGATGTTGTCATCGCGAGCAGACCCTGCGCGAAGCGATCTCAGGCCGGGGCATCGAGGTAAAATCCTCAACGCAGGATCCTCAATCCGAAACTGGTCCTTTCCATCCCTTCCATCCCCTTCATCCCTGTTAAATATCGCCTTGGCTCTGGATCGCCTGGCGTTAGTGCTTTGGTTAGAAAGCCTTAGCACTGAGGGCTAAAGAGGGCCTACCTTCGGCGCTGTCACAAAGAGCCACAGAGGAAAGACCTGAATTCCGGAACATGGAAGGGAGAAAAGGGAAGAAAGAAGAAAAACAGGTTCGCTGTTTGCGGTTGAGGTGCGGTAAAAAGCTTGCTTCCCACGTTAAACCTTCAACGTTAAACGTTTTCAACATCGTTGCTTTGCCGCAGATTGACCGTTATCTCCGGGTTGTCCGGTATGTGAAGGGTCCGAATCGGGAAGGGAATGACAATTCCTTCCTCCGAATAGCGACGGTGGAGCCGTTTTATAAATTCGTGAGTGACAAGGTAGCTCTCCGCGAATTCCTCCACTGCCAGGATGGTTCGAAAGTTGATGGACGACTCCCCGAATTCGTAGTAGCGGATCCTCGGTTCGTGGTCCCTCCTGGCCCCTTCCACTGCGGCCTGGACCTCGCGGGCCACCTCCAGGGTGACGCGCTCCACCTGCCCGAGGTCGCTGTCGTAGTGGACCCCCACGGGGACGTAGACGAGCATTTGCTTTTCAGGCTGGTAGTAATTGGTCAGGATCGCTGCGGCCAGTTTGGAGTTGGGGACGATGATCATGTTCCTGCTTATGGCCCGGGTGGAGGTGTTTCGCCAGGTGACGTCGGCCACGTACCCCTCTTCCCCCGTGTCCAGGCGAATGAAATCCCCCGGCTTGACCTGCCCCGCGGCGAGGATCTGCATTCCCGCAAAGAGGTTGGAAAGGGTCTCCTGGAGGGCCAGGGCCACCGCCAGGCCGCCGACACCCATGGCGGTCAGGACGGGGGTGATGGCGATGCCAAGGGACTGCAGGATCGCCATGATCCCGATGGCGTAGACGATGAGCCTGATGATCAGGGGCAGGAGGGAGCTCGCCATGGTGTCAGCCGACTTCCTGTTGGCGTACATGTTGAAGAATCCCGCCGCGGCCCTTGCCAGGACCACGGTTAGGGAAAACAGGAAGAGGATCCGGGGGATGTGGCCGAAGAACTGCGCGGATTCCGGTTTCAGGGGGGTGGAGGTGAGGGCTCCGCTCAGGCCCGCCAGGAATACCCACAGGAAGACCATTCCCCTCAGGGAATTTATGAGGATGGAAACGGAATCGAAGTGGATCTTTCTGGCCGCCCTGAGAAGGAACCTCAAGCCCAGCTTTTCGGCCAGGAGGCCGAGCACGAGGCCGCCCGCAAGGAACGCGGCCGGGGCCAGCCAGAGTCCGATGTTGATGTCAAAAGGCATGGAGTCTCCTAAAAAGGCCACACTCCATCCGGGTATAGTATAATGGGATGAGGCGCAAGGAAAAAATGGGAGGGTTCGCGGTGAAAAGATCTTCTATGGCGGTTGGCGGAAAGGGAGCAGCCACGTCCAGGCGGGAAGGTCCGTCCGGCAGGGGCAGGAGAGTCTTCAGACACAGGACCCCCCCGGGTTCCGTTCCGGGAAGCCTGGTGAGCGACCCGCTGGTCCCCTTTCCGGAAATTCATGTAATGGCCTGGTCCGACGGTGAACTCACCGAAAGGGAGGATGTGAGCGTCGCCGAAGTGGAAGGTCTTCTGGGGAAATGGCCCATGATGTGGGTCAACGTGAACGGACTGGGGGATGCGGACACCCTCTCAAGGATCGGCGTTCTTTTCGGCTGCCACAATCTTTCCATGGAGGACGTCGTCCACGTGCACCAGCGCTCCAAGGTGGAAAGATACGAGGACTACCTTTTCGTCGTGGCCCGCATGCTCTTTCCGGGAGGAGAAGGCATCGCTACGGAACAGATCAGCATTTTCCTCAGGCCCGGGGTGGTGCTGACGTTCCAGGAGAAAAAGGGCGACTGTCTGGACCCGGTGCGCGAAAGGATCAGGAATTCCCGGGGGCGAATCCGGAAAGCGGGGCCCGACTACCTTTCCTACGCCATCCTGGATGCGGTGGTGGACTCCTGGTTTCCAGTCCTGGAAAGTTACGGCGACATCCTCGAGGTTCTCGAAGATGCGGTCCTCCAGGCCCCCGACAAGGGGACCGTGGCCAGTATCCACCAGATCAAGAGGGATCTCCTCGAGATCAGGCGGACCATATGGCCCATGAGGGAAACCGTGAACAATCTCCTCCGGGAGGAAACCCTCATCCTCGAGGAAACCCGCCTTTACCTTCGGGACTGCTACGACCACGTCATCCAGGTCCTGGACATCGTGGAAAGCTACAGGGACATCACATCGGGCTTCATGGACCTTTATCTCTCCTCGGTCAGCAACCGCATGAACGAGGTGATGAAGGTCCTCACGGTGATCGCGACCATCTTCATCCCACTGACCTTCATTGTCGGCATCTACGGCATGAACTTCAACCCGGACGCTTCCCCTCTGAACATGCCCGAACTCAACTGGAAATACGGCTACCCGGCCGTCATGCTGGCCATGGCGGTCCTGGGAGGGGCCATGTTCCTGTTTTTCCTTCGCCGAGGCTGGATCGAGAAGGGTGAAAAGGATAAGCGTGAAAAGGATAAGGGTGAAAAGGATAAGGGTGAAAAGGGATGACGGGATCTATTCCGGAGGATGGAGAATAAATGGATAGACAGCCGCTCATTCTCCTCACAGGGGCTTCCGGCTACATCGGCGGCCGCCTCCTGCCCCTTCTTGAGGCCCTGCCTTTACGGCTGCGGTGCATGGTCCGGCACCCCGAATTCCTCGGACAAAGGGCGGGCAAGGACACCGAGGTGGTTGCAGGTGATGTGTTCGATCCTGAGTCCCTGGAAATGGCCCTGGAAGGGGTCCACACCGCCTATTACCTCGTCCATTCCCTGGCCGCCGGCCCGGATTACGATGAACGGGACCGCACGGCGGCCCGGAATTTCTCCGCTGCCGCCCTGAAAGCGGGAACGAAGCAGATCGTATATCTGGGCGGGTTGGCACAGGGAGAAAACCTTTCCACCCACCTGGCCAGCCGGCAGGAGGTTGGAGAGATCCTCCGCCAATCCGGAGTGCCCACCATCGAATTCCGGGCATCCGTCGTTATCGGTTCCGGGAGCCTTTCCTTCGAAATGGTCCGGGCCATGGTCGAGCGCCTGCCGGTCATGACCGCTCCCCGGTGGGTCCGGACATTGGCCCAGCCCATCGCGGTTGAAGATGTCCTGGATTACCTCGTCCAGGCACTCTACCGACCCGAACCCGAAAATGTCGTTTACGAGATCGGAGGGGAGGATGTCTCCTCCTACGATGGCATCATGAGGGAATACGCCCGGCAGAGAGGGCTGCGCCGGTTGATCATCCATTTGCCTGTTCTGACCCCCCGGCTCTCGAGCCACTGGCTCGCCCTGGTAACCCCCCTGTACTACACTGTTGGCCGGCAGCTCATAGAGGGTGTCAAAAACGAGAGCATCGTCAGGGATCCAAAGGCTTTAAAAGTCTTTTCCGTACGTCCCCGGCCCCTTTCGGAGGCGATCAGAAGAGCCCTGAAAAAGGAGGATGGGGAGTTCGCCGCCACCCACTGGTCGGATGCCCTCGCCCGCAGCCGGTATCACGGATACCACTGGGGCACCGTCCGCTTCGGGACACGCCTGGTCGATTCCTACTCGAGGGTCCTGCCCTTCCCCCCGGAAAAGGTTTTTGCCCCTATCCAGTGCGTTGGTGGCACGAACGGCTGGTACGCCCTGGATTTCCTCTGGAAGCTGCGAGGTTTTCTGGACAGGCTTGTGGGAGGGGTGGGCCTTCGCAGGGGGCGGCGGGATCCGTGTGATATCCGCCCGGGAGACGCCATCGATTTCTGGCGGGTTGAAAAGTACGAACAGGACAGGACCCTTGTCCTGTTCGCGGAAATGAAGATGCCCGGGAGGGGATGGCTCCATTTCGAGGTCAACCCCCGGGAAAATGGCTCCGAAGTCCGAATGACCGCTATCTACGATCCTGTCGGCGTATGGGGAAGAGCCTACTGGTACATGGTCTATCCCCTCCATTTCCTTATTTTCAACAGCATGTTCAAAGGTATCGTAAAAGCTGTCCTGCGGTCGGAAGGGAGGTACAAAACCGTCATGATCTCGAAAAAATCTGCGGCGGGGCTGGCGCTCTTTCTCGGGATGAGCGTTCTCGCGATGGTCTTCGGAGGCCTTTTCACAAGCCCGGCCATCCGTTCCGGGTGGTATGGGCTGCTGCAAAAGCCGTCCTTTAACCCCCCTTCGTGGGTTTTCGGGCCTGTCTGGACGGTCCTCTACATCCTCATGGCGATCTCAGCCTGGCTCGTCTGGGAAAGGGCCGGGGAGGCTTCCGTAAAGCTCCCCCTTTCCCTCTTTTTCATCCAGCTCCTCCTGAACGTGACCTGGTCCGTTCTCTTTTTCGGGATGGGGCGTCCGGACCTGGCCTTCGCCGAGATACTGCTCCTCTGGGTCCTGATTTTTCTGGTCACGGTTCTTTTTTACCGGGTCCGGCCCGCGGCCGGCCTCCTGATGATCCCCTACCTGGCATGGGTTTCCTTCGCGATCGTCCTCAACGGGTTTATCTGGCGATTAAACCCTGTAATCCACAGGCTCTGAACATGGGCGATCATTATGGTTTTTGAACGCCGGTTCCCTTGATCGTAAAGATGGTCACCTCAGGCGGCGAGAGGACCCTCAGCGGCGGGCCCCAGGTCCCCGTTCCCCGGCTCGTGTAGATCCTTGATCCCCGGGGAAGGTCGAAGAGTCCGGCATCGTAGCGGTAGCGCATTTTGACGGGGATATTGAAGGGGAAGATCTGGCCCTTGTGGGTGTGTCCGGACAGCTGGAGCTGGAAAAACCCCTGGGATTGTTCGCGAACCAGAGGTTGGTGTTTCAGCAGGATCGTGAACCGCTCCTGATCGCCCATGGCCAGGGCGGCCCCCTCGTCCGTGTAAACCGTCTTACCGGTCCTTGACCCCGCCGGGTCGTCCACCCCGGCGATCCGGATGGGTCCGGCCTCGACGGAGGTGCCCCGCAGGACCTCGAACCCGGCATCCTCGTGGAACCGCAGGCTCCCGGTCAGGCCGGCGTAAAACTCGTGGTTGCCGGTGACGGCGAATTTCCCCAGTGGCGGCCTGTACAGGGCAAAGAGGGAGGCCATGTGATCCGTGTGGGGGACGTTCCCGTCCACAAGGTCCCCGGTGCTCAAAAGAATGTCAGGGTCTTCCCTGTAAAGGATCTCCATGATCTGGTCGATGCGCTTTTTCCCCTCCATGAGACCGATGTGGACGTCAGAGATCTGGGCTATTGTGATCGGTTCGGTGCCTGAGGAAAGCCGGTCCGTTTCGATAATAATCCTCTCGGTTGTCAGGCTGCGGCCCTCGACGACCCCCCAGGCCGTCGCGGCCCCGATGGCGAGGAGGATGACGATAAAAGCGGGTCTTGGGGGAATAACAAGAGAGTAGGCGCCGGGCGCCGCGAGGGCCGCCAGGCGCGCAACCGCATTCCAGACATCCCGGATAAGGCCCAGAAAGAGGAACCAGAGCAGGGCCGCCATCCAGATGTAGGAAACCCAGGCGAGGATAGTGGCCGGGAGGATCGCCCCCTGTCTTTCCAGAGTCCGGACCAGGATGGGGCCGTTGAGCATGAGCAGAAGGAAAAGGAGGAGGACGACAAGGCGCCAACCCTCAGGCCCGCAGACCTGCTGGCACTTGTAGAGGAAATAAAGGTGCATCCCCCCGTAGATGCCGAAATAGAAGATGAGAAAATAGAGCATCCCATGGCCTTTCCTGAGAATGTTGAAAAAATTGCGGAGGACTGGCCGACGAGATCCATATATATTAGAATTTGCCCTTACAACGCAAGGCGGGATGTCCGGAGAGGATGAACGGACAGGACCCGGCAGAAAAAATCAAAGGATTAAGGCGGCCGGCTTTGGATCCGGGCGCCCATTCCGGGGCGCGGAACGTGGGACGCTGACTTTTATGGAAACCTTTTTCAAAGCCTTCATCGCCTATTTCGTCATGGTCGATCCGGTGGGAAACGCCCTGGTGTTCAATGCCCTGACGGAGGGAAGCGAACCCCGCTATTATCACACCATGGCGGTCAGGGCTCTTGTTCTATCCGCGATCCTGATCCTTTTTTTCGCTTTCTGGGGTGTTCCCCTCCTGACCGTCCTGGGAATCCAGATGGACAGTTTCCGCATCGCGGGAGGACTTCTCATCTTTTATTCCGCTTTCGGCATGATCACGAAATCCGAAAACAGCCCGGCGCCGGCTCCATCGGAATATTTCAGGGACATCTCGGTCTACCCCCTCGCGATTCCCCTCATTGCCGGCCCCGGCAGCCTGACCCTCACAGTCCTCCTTTTTTCCAGGGGACGTGGAGAGGAAGCGGTTGTGCTCCCACTCGTGCTCGCTGTCCTTTCGGTGCTTCTCCTGACCTTCATCAGCTTCCTTTTCGCCAAGCGCCTGGCCCGGCTGGTGGGCCAGACCATAGGAGGGATCTTCAACAGGCTGCTGGGGGTGCTCCTGGCCTCCCTCGCCATCCAGTTCATCGCCGATGGGATCAGAGGGCTTTGGGGGTAGAAAATATTCCAGATTCCAGATTCGCGAAAGAAGGCATAGCAAAGGAGACTGATCAAGATGATCCTTGAGGATATAGGCTGGGGGGAACCTTTTGCGGCCGCATTTGCGGGTCCGGGGATGGAAGGAATGTTTCCGGCCCGGGTTGTGTGGCAGGGGGTTTTCAGCTACCAGGTGATGGGGGTTTTCGGGGAATTGGAGGCCGAACCCTCCGGGAAGGTCAAGGCAGGCCAGCTGCCCGCGGTGGGAGACTGGGTCGCCCTGAAAATCCCGGCCGGAGGGCAGTCAGGGATCATCGAGGCCATCCTCCCGAGGAAGAGCGCTTTTACCAGAAAAGCCCCCGGAAAGGCGGTCAGGGAGCAGGTCGTGGCCGCAAATGTGGAGCGGGTTTTCGTGGTGACGGGCCTTGACCGGGATTTCAACCTGCGGCGGATCGAGAGGTACCTAGCCCTCGTTTACGGGAGCGGGGCCCTGCCCGTCGTTGTCCTGAGCAAGGTGGATCTTGTGGATAATCCGGAGGAATTCATCCTGGAGGCAGAGTCCGCCGCCCCGGGGGTCCCTGTCCTGACGGTCAATGGGCTGACCGGTACGGGAGTCGAGTCCCTGAAAGAGCACATTCCGCCCGGGACCACCGCCGCCTTCCTCGGTTCATCGGGGGTCGGCAAATCCACCCTGATCAATATCCTGCTGGGGGAGGAGCGGCAGAAGGTTTCAAGCCTTCGGATTTCGGTCGGGAAGGGCCGGCACACGACCACAAGCAGGGAACTTTTTCTGCTTCCCGGAGGGGGAGCCGTCATTGACACCCCCGGGATGAAGGAGATCCAGGTCTGGGGGGATGGCGAAGGTCTTTCGGATGTATTCCCGGAGGTTGAGGAACTGGCCCGATTTTGTCGTTTCCGCGACTGCCGTCATGAATCCGAGATCCACTGCGCCGTGCGGAAGGCTCTGGACTCCCGAGAGTTGGATCCGCACCGCTTCCAGAATTTTTTGAAGATGAGGGCCGAGTTCGAGAGTCAGGAAAGAAGAAGCAGCGTCCAAGCCCGTGCCGAGGAACGAAAGGAGGGGAGGCGCTTTGCCAGGATGCTGCGGGAGGTGGAGAACTTTAATCCCAAGAGGAAGGGGAGATAAAGACAGAAGGGAGAAAGGAGAAAGTTAACCCGGCCCCAAGTCCCACGCCCAACGAAAAAACAGCCATCTTGTTCCCTGGTCCTTTTTTTCTCCGCGGCCCTTTGTGTTCATGTTTTTAAACAAAGGCAAAGAGAGAACCGGGAATTGGGAAGCCGGGGGTCCTGCCTGCCGTGAGCCTGGTCGCCGGTCCTGGGCCCAGTCGAAGGGTCGAGGGAGGGAGAAGCAGTCCAGAGTTCAGAGGGAAAAAGGAAACCTGCAGGGAGGTTTTCTTTGCCCTTCCCTGTTTCCTCTCCCCTCTTCCCTATTACCGTTCTTTGAGGCCGCTCACATCGCAAGGGAACGCAAAGGAAAAATCCTCGAATCTGGGTATAACAGGGGTGAAGGGGATGAAAGGGATAGGGAAAAGCCGGAATACGGAAGGATGGAGGATGAAGGAGGAAGCCGAAATTTCAAGGGATTTTCTTCCCAATTCCCAATTCCCTCTTCCCATTCTGTTTATTGTCCCCCCC